>OGRO01001530.1_pt1 | contig 19694 bp, 10 predicted proteins | sample 1553451 | NCBI WGS metagenome assembly OGRO01 (sample SAMEA2580021, study PRJEB22360) | human gut metagenome
CGTCCGGTAGTATTTAAAGATATGTCAAATGGTGACATGTTTTTATCTAAATCAACTGTAGCAACTAAAGAAACCATCGAATTCGAAGGTGAAACTTATCCGTTGCTGAAGATTGAAATCTCAAACACTTCTCACCCGTTCTATACAGGTAAATCTACATTGGTAGATACAGCCGGACGTGTTGACAAGTTCATGAGCCGCTACGGTAACCGTAAGAAATAATAGGTCGGATCATCCGATTGATAAAAAATAAGCTGCCCCAATATTGAGGCAGCTTATTTTTTTGCCCTAAAGCCACTCCGCAAAGGAAACTGCTTCCCAAAAACGATCCATTTTAGTTTATTAACTATCAAAATTAGGTTTGCAACTAATATTTTTAGTTCATTTACAGCAAACAACAGAAACCCTCCCGGATCTCCCCTCCTATCCTCGTAAAGTAGCAGGAAAAGCAAAAAAGGTCAGAGATGGATAAAGGTAACTGACCACTACTACAAAAAATAAAGAAAGGAATAATAATGGAGTATCAACGGATATGGCTTTTAGTTTTGTTCTGTCTTTCCTCTTGGGATATGCACGCACAACATTTCGTAATCGAAGGGAAAACCAATGGATATGTTCCCGACGGCTCTATTCTCTACCTCGGACGCTGGAACGGAATGGGAGCAATGATTTATTTCACATCTGACATGATCCGTAACGGCACCTTTCGTTTGGAAGGCAAAAGAGAAAAGACTCCGGATATTATCTATTTGTACGGAACAGAAAAGGCTATCGGTACACTTAACCTACGTTTGTGGGTCGGCGATGACACCATAAGAGTATCCGCCAATTCAGAAGTACCGGAAACCTGGATTGTGGAGAACAACATGCCGCAACAAGCAGAAGAAGACTTCTATAGACAACTGAAAGGCAAGGACAATATAATAAAGACAAGTCGGATGAACAGCAGGCAATTATGGGATAGGTCACTCACTCCGGACAGTGTTCGAATACTAACGAATCAAATCATACAGAATGACCTACCAGGGCAGATCCGCATACTCAGCCATCTGCATAAACAGCCTAAACTGACTGATACAGGGTTGGTGTACTTTTTCTTATCGAGTGGTTATGCCCATTGGATGACCAATCCGAAACATCTCTGTATGGGGAGAGAAATTTATGGCCAATTAACAGGAAAGCAAAAGCAAACCTATTATGGTAAGTTTGCCAAATCTTATTTTTATCCCGACAAAACACCCGAAAAAGGAGACTATTATATAGATGCCAACCTATTTGATCTGAAAGGAGATTCTTGCAAACTGACAGATTATTTAAATAAAGGGAAATATATTCTGCTGGATTTCTGGGATCTATATTGTGCACCTTGCAAGAAGTCAGTGCCCGGCTTAAAGGAACTGTTCTCTTCCTGTGCGGACAAACTGACGATTATCAGTATCAATGTCGGCAGTCGCGAAAGCCAGGTAAAGGGAAGCTCTGATTTTCTATGGGAAAACCTCAGCGACGGGCAAGGCCTGACGGGGATTGCATCCCGCTACGGAATAAAATCCATCCCTTGTTTTATATTGATAGCACCCAATGGGCGAATAGAAAAATACTGGAAAGGATATGCCATGCACCACTCCGGCATGGAGAAAGAGATCATGGAAATTATTCTCCCAAATCCCTCACCTACAGAAGCATCAAAGTAAAAAACAGCTTTCCAGAAGCAATATATACTTTTATAGGGAAAACCCTATGGCACAATAGGAGAAAAAACAGCGCTGTAGGAAACTTCTTTCGTATCTTCGTAACATCTAATCATAAATTCACTAAAAAAGATACGACTATGAAACGACTGACTATCCTATTTATGCTCTTTCTGACCTCGTGCATCCTCTATGCCAAAGACCGGAAAGGAAATGACCTCAGCGGTCCCATTGCACTGAAAGGCGAACTGACCGAAAAGTACCAAAACTACACGAAAGGTACTCCTGTCGTCATCCGGGGAGTACGAAAAATGCGCATTTCACCCGATGAAACGGCAGGCATCACCTATGCCGTGGAAATAGACGGGCTGCAATATCCTGTCGGGGCAGAAGAAGCCGGTAAGATCATCCGGCTGAAACCGGCGACAGTCCTTGAATACTGGCAAGGCGTTTACTTGTCACAAGGCATGTATGATTACTACAATCGGAAAGGTTATCGTTACAAGATGCGACAGGAACTGGACGAGGAGTGCCTGGACTATCTGGATAAACTCAACGAAATAGCCTACAAAGACGCCTACATTCAAGACTATGTACAGGCCATTTTTGCCAAAGTCAATCCCGGCGAAATAGATACGAACCGTCCGGAACGACTGAATGTACGCATCATTCAGTCACCCGAACCGGATGCCTATATGCTACCCAACGGGGCCATGCTGGTAAGCACCGGACTTCTCTGTACCATCGATTCGGAAGAAGAACTGGAAGCTATTATCGCCAACGAAATGGTTCATTTCATCCTCGATCATCAGGTGGATAATGTGTCACGTGCCGAAACCCGCGCCAAACGGGCCGCTTTCTGGGCGGATGTATTGGGGACAGTAGCCATGGCGGATACCAACTGAATGTATGGATAGGACGAACGGGTGGGTGCCATCGAGTTGGCAGCCAGCATCGGAACCATTGCCGCTCTGATCAACGTGCGTACAGTGAATCGCTTGGGTATGGATTACAGCAGCAAGCAGGAGCTGCAAGCCGACCGGATTGCCCGCGATTACCTTGCCTTCAAAGGGATGAACCCCAATGCTCTCTCTTCTGCCATCAATAAAATAAAAGAGTTTTATGGCTCAGTCCATCGCTACGACAACCTGACACGCTAGGCAGCTACGGTCTGTTGAAGGAGCGCCTTGCCAAACTGGGAGAAACCGAAGGCATACACAGCCATATGTTTGAGAAAATGACCTCGGACATCGTGACTTTCAATGCTGCCATGTATCAGGGAGACAAACGCTATAAAATGGCGGAACAACTGGCTCAGAAGAACATAGACAATCGGGTGGCCTCCGATCATGACTACGTGATCCTGGTCAAAGCACGTATGGCTCAGGAGAATACCCCGGAGAGCAACGAAGCTTGTATGAAACTATTGGAAAAGGCCCGGGAAATTGCCACTGCACGCAATCTGGATATCAACAAACAGGAGATTCTGTTGCTGATGCGCATGAACAAACAGGCAAAAGCCGCCGACAAACTGAAAGAGTATCTGGACCTGCTGGCCGAATATAAACAGCAAAACGACATGAACACCCAGGAATCCGAATGGATCGGAGAAGAACTGGACTGGGCTAGCAAAATGCTTTCAAAAATCAGTCTGCTATAGTTGCTATCTTAAAATGCCATAAAGGGTGTAGCCATACAACCGGTATAGCTACACCCTTTATTACAGATGGCTACACCTTCCGGGGTAAAGGGTGTAGCCCTTTTATAGAATCAGAAATTGATATAGACGCGACATTCGTGGGCAGGTATCATCAGACCGGTCGGTATCGAGGTCACATGAAGTTTCGTACCATCCAGATAGTTTGTCCAGACTCCCGTTACCGGAAAAGAAGTGATTGCCTCTATCGGCTTAGCGGTAAAATTACCAACTACGACCAACCTCTTGCCGTTGGTTGCTGCAAGAGTCAGAAAACGTCCTCCGGTCCAGTTGGCTGTCTTCACCAACCAGGAGAACGTGCTCCCCGGATTAAAGAGTTCAGAATGTTCCCGCCTCAACTTCAACAGTTTTGCATATGTATTGCACAACCCTTTCCGAGCTTCATTGTCCAGATATTCCCAGTGCAGAGGTTTCCTACCTGTCCGTCCCCCTTCTTCAATCGACACATCGTATCCCATTTCACCAAACTGCCATACCATCTTAGGACCGGGTGCCGTGAAAAAGAATGAAGCATTCGCAGCAAGCTGTTTCATACGGACATTTATATCCGATTTTAAAGGTCCCTCGCCATAAGCAATCTGCTTAAAGGCTGTCCGCTCTTCGTCATGGCTTTCCATAAAGCCAACCCACCCTCCGTAGGGCATTGTTGTTCCGAAAGTAACCAATGGTGTAAAATCACTGTTTGACGGATACCCCATTGCCGACTGGCAATAAGCATTGTTCAGGTTACGCCAAAGTTGCATGCCTTCTTCGGCCAATTCGCTCTCCTCTTTTTCGTCACAGAAATGCTCCAGGATGACGACTGCCTCCGGATTCACCTCACGAACTGTCTCGTTATAATCTTTCAGGATGGCAATACGCGAAGCGTCATAACTTCCGGCAGTGGCCTCCGTACTGCTGTTTTGTGTAAAGCCCTTTGTCATGTCGAAACGAAAGCCATCGATGCGATATTCCTCCAGCAGGAACTTCAGGTTCCGTTTCACAAATGCACGTACCAAAGGCGAGTCATGATTGAAATCATGAAAGACACCATAGGGATGAGGTTCTTTCACATTAAACCAAGGGTTATCGGCTGCCGTACGGTTATTTTTGGTATCCCAATACAAACGGGCAAAAGGATGCGAACCACTGGCATGGTTGTAAACAACATCAAAAAGAACAGCCATACCCACTTCGTGGCATTTATCGATAAAAGCCTTATACATATGATCGGTACCGTAAGCCTTGTCCAAAGCAAAATGGAAACAAGGATTGTATCCCCAGCTGTCATTGCCATCGAACTCCTGCACCGGCATCAACTCAACAGCATTGAAACCTAAACTTTTCAGATATCCTATCTTCTCCATAGCACCGTTCAGATCGCCTGTGGCAGTGAAATCACGCAACAGCAGTTCATAGATCATCAGATTATTTTTATCGGGTATCCGGAAGTTTTTAACCTTCCATTCATAAGAATCCCTTTGTATTTTGAATACAGAAGCAATGCCGACAGCACCCTTGGGATACTCTTTCGCATCGGGGTAGGTAGAAGAGGGAATGTATTTATCGTTATCCGGATCGAGTATCTTACGGCTATAAGCATCAGCCAGACGAAGAATCTCCCCGGCCCTTGTACCGACATAATACTGAAAAGCATATTCACGGGTAGGCTGAAGTCCGGTCAGTGTAATCCACCAGCAGCCCGCAGCATCATCCCGGTTCATTTGGCTGTTGCTTTCATTACTCAACTTCCAGTCATTAAAATCACCCACGACATGGGCAAAATCCTTATGTCCCCCTTTCTTGTCTTTATCATACAGCACCAACGTGACTGTGGATGCGTCTATCAGATTGATTCCTTCCTGCAGACCGCCAGGCATAGAAGCATATCTGACAGCCGCGGGTTCAAAGGGTTTATACAGATGATCGGTAACAGAGACAAACGAGTCTCCGTCCGTTCCTTTCTTGCTCCCGTCGGCACTGCGAATCACGACACCCAATTGCCGAACCGGTGTTTCGTTCGAACCAAACCATTGACGGATCGAAGGTGCCAGCGTAATACTCCAGATATTATCTGCCACCCGGACCATTTTACATTTATCCACATTAGTATTCCACTCCGCAGGCACATACATCCAGGTCCCTTCTGACACCACTCCCGTATGTACATACACATCACCCGCATAACCATAGAGCGGGGAAGTTTTCGTCGCTTTAAAATATAGCGTCAATTGCCTGTCAGCATCCGGAGTCTCAGGTCGGAAACTCAGTCCGTCGTCACATCTTCCCTCCTGCGTGATCCGGATTTTTTCCGAAAGGCTGCCGCTCCTGATGACAATCTCTCCTTCACGCCCGGCCACTCCCTCATTGGGAGCCACCGTAAAAGCCAAGTTGGTAACCACCAGTCCGCGGGTATTGGCCTGCGAAATCCAACTACGATCCACTTCCGGAATTTCGACCTCAAATGTTATATTGGCTTTTACTTCCACCTGCACAGTTCCTCCTTCCTTGCCCACTTCGAAACGGGAAGCTGTCAGTGTCAGTGCATCTTTCTGCTTTTGTGAAACGGTAAAACTTTTTTCAATTCCTCCCGCCACCAGGGTCAGCTTGACGCTACGGCTGTCATAATCAGCATTTTCCTGTATACTGATAGTCACAGAAGCATCGCCCGCTGTTCCCGAAGATGGAGACACCGTACACCAGTCTGCCGCTCTGCGTGTATCCGTATCGGTGGTCAGCGAGATCCGCCATGGACGTCCTGACGAGAACGATAGATTCCGGGTTCCCGAAGTAGCGGCAAAATCAATGCCTTGCTCAAAAAAAATCTCACTATCAGAAGAAAGAATCAGAGAATCGGTTTCTTTCTCTTCCGACGAGCAACCGGAACCAATCAGCGGAAGCAGGAGGAGCAGAAACGGAAAAGTTAAATATTTCATAGATTAAAAGGTATTATTGTATATAAAAAAGGATGCCAACCTTATGCAGGTTGACATCCGAAGTATCTTCCTGGCATTTCTCTTCCAGATAGAGAAATACAGGATTATTTTTTAGTCATGGTCGCCGTTTTAGCATCCGGATTCAATACAATGGTATAGGCTCCGGCTGTCACTTTCATATTAGCACCATCCTGAGTCAATGCCCCCAGGCTGCCACCCAGATTGACAGTCCAAGCACCGTCCCATCTGAATTTCATCTCACCGGCTACCAGAGTGACGTCCACCGACCAGAGTTTAGTTGCCGGATCATAATTCATCACAGTTCCTTTGTCCCATCCACCGGGTGTGGCATCACCAATTATCTCCCAACCGGTCTTGGTCAACGAGGCTGTCAGCTTCTTCATATCGGCACCTACCCGATAGTATCCGGCTGTTTCAATCTTGATATTATCGCCGTCGCTGGGCATCAGAACAAATGTCCCTATGTTCTTAGCTTCATCCCAACTGATAGGGCCCATCATACCGATCCATACCCCGGCATCCCAGAATTTAAATTTGGTATCGGCATCAAAATAAAATGTTCCGGTATAGATAAAGTCGCGGGCAGCAGATTGCACTTTGTAACAATCATCTTTAGTAGCGTCCCATCCCTGATAGCTTCCCGGCAATGCCATTTCCGCACTCGACAATTCAATGGTAGTTTCTACCATGCTATAAGAATATTTACCGGCATTTGTCAGATTCATAGTGATCACGTATGGACTGGCTTTCAACACCTTAAAATTATTAGGCCCTGCCACCAGTTCGCCTTCAAGTTCGGACTCCTTACCGGATACCGCTCCGTAATTATCGGAATCCCAGTTATTGTTCGACCTGAATTTAAACTCTTTGTCAAGCAATGAAGTAGTAACCGTCCATAAGCGGGTGGTGGCGTCATAGTCCATTTGTGTGTCCTTATCCCAACCACCGGAAGTAGCGTCTCCCACCACTCCCCATACAAGGGGTTCGGTCTGTTCCACCTTACCTTCGGCATCTACTTTGATCCCGTAGAATCCTTTTTTAGCAGCCGTCTGATCCTTTGCCAGAATCTTGGTAAGATCACTTCCGTCTATAATAGCATACGAAACACCATCCGCATCGAAGTTGGCATATCCCTGGTATACCCCGTCACCATCGGGATCGCCCAACAGGTAAGCATTCGTATAGTCCCAGTCCGGATAGCCCACGGCCACATAAGCGAACTTCCAGTCAACCGCATTCGGATCAAAAAGAGTCGCCTTAAAAGTAATCGAGTTCGAAGCCGGATCAGCAGTCATGTCATACGCTTTAGAAGTCAGCGTAATCGTAAAGTTATAAGTCTGTCCCGGATAAGCCCCCACCTTAGCCATCATAGTGTTCATCTGTCCATTGGTAAACTTCAGGCTGGTAGTTCCGGTTTCACCCAATAAGACAGTTTTCGCATTCGCATCATTCGTCAGTGTAACGTCATAATTCACCACTGCCTTCACTCCATAGTCTGCTGCCGTCCACTTGATCTCGGGAAACTCAGCCGCAGCATTTTCATCGTTGAAAGTAAAGTCGCTTTGAGAGAAAGGCTCAAAAGCAGAGGCTTTCTGCAACTCCATGACGGGCGACTTCTCATCTTCGCAAGCCGTAAAGGCCAGAAGTCCTAACAACAGTGTATAGAAATATATTTTTTTCATAATCTTAATTCGTTGTTTTTAATAGTCATTCGATTTTAGTATCCTTCATTCTGCTTGAGATTGGTGTTAGAACCGATATCGTCTGACGGAATCGGGAACACGTTGTAGAAGTTCTCAACAGCCTTACCTTTGGCTGTACCACCCTTCCAAGGCCATACGTAACCGGCAGTAGTAAACAGTCCGAAACGTACCAGGTCTGTACGGCGTTGTCCTTCAAAGAAGAATTCACGGCCTCGCTCGTCAATGATGAAGTTCAATGTCAAATCGGAATCAGAGATAGGAGCCAGCGTCTTATCACTGTACGCTCTCTTACGCAGATCGTTCACATAACGGAGAGCAGTAGCTCTGTCGCCACCCTGACCGCCTCTGAGCACAGCTTCGGCATACGTCAGGTAGATTTCACCCAGACGGAAAAGCGGGAAGTCTACGTAAGCTTCCTTTGAAGGAGGCAGCGTTCCATCCTTATTTACATTGAAGTATTTGGTAACGGGAATACCGTTATTCTGGAATGTATTTTCGTCAATAATTTCAAGACTGGTTGTCAAATCGGTACGGAGCATTGCCTTACGGGTATCCGCATCACTGCCACTCTCTTTGAGGAACAGATTGTAGAGTGACGATTTTGCCCTTACACCCTGCCATGCTCCTTTGGCATTGACTTCTTCCTGAGTCGCCGTAGCCCCCCAGCAAAGGAAGGCGGTCATACCACCCCAGGTCATCGTCTGATCGCCTTCATAGCGTACCGGGAAAATCATTTCGTTGGACAAGTGGTTGTCTGCCTTGAACATATCTACATAAACAGGTTCCAACTGATAACCCGTTTCGATCACTTTCTTAGCATACGTGATACATTCGGTATATTTGTTCTGGCCAACGTAAGTCTCCGCATTAAGGTACAGGCGTGACAAGAGTGCCCACGCGGCAGCTTTGTTGGCATGCCCGTAGTCCTGGCTGTATCCCACTGTGGGCTCCAACATATCCTCTACGCATTCAGTCAGTTCTTTCTCGATCCAGTTGAACAGATCGGCAGCCATGATCTGCTTCGGCGGAATACTTCCGATCGGGCTGTTTTCGTCTACAAACGGTACATTGCGATACAAGTCGAGCGCATATTCATAGCTCAATGCACGCAGAAAACGGGCTTCGGCACGCCATGTCTTGATCGAGGCTTTCAGTGATGCGTCACAACCGCGGGCATCCAGTTTATCTTCGGCAGTCTCACGCAGATAAGCGTTGGCTACATTGATTTGATAGAACAGGCGGTAATATGAACCCTTGATCCACGGACTAGATGCACCCCAGGAGATATGGTTGAACTCAGGGATACCGGGGTCATTCCATGCACAGTGTGCAATGTCCGAAGGCAAATCCTGCATATTCCACAATACACGGAGGAAGGAAGCCTGGCTACCGCCATCGATGCCTACCACATCCTGATCGGAATCACCCCCGCTGTTACCGCCGATGGCCATGCCTGCATAAATCTTAGCAAGACTCTGCTCATAAGCCAAGGGCTCGTTCCCGAAAACAACGTCGGAAACCAATTCGTCTTTGTCCAGTGGAACCGTATCGAGGTCGTTCACACAAGACGCTACTCCTAACATCATTCCCAGCAATGCACAGGGAAGAAGATATTTAAATTTTATTGTTTTCATGTTTTACAGATTAAAAGTTGAGATTAAGGCCGATCATGAATACACGGGGGCGAGGATAGATGTTGTTATCGATTCCTTCACCACTGATTTCCGGATCCAGTCCCTTGTACTTAGTAATGACAAACGGATTCTGTACCGTAGCATATACGCGTGCACTCTGCTTATCATTGAAGAGTTTATTAAACGTATATCCCAAAGAGATGTTGTCCATACGCACGAACGAAGCATTCTGAACGTAATAGCTGGAACGGTATTGAGCGTTCTTGAAATCAGTGCTGCGGGCAGAGGTCAGACGATTTTTCAGGAATCCGGTCTGGTCATACATATTGGCGCCTTCGTATGCCTCACGGTTGGACTGCACATTATTGTAAACATAGTTACCGAAGCTACCGCGCAAAGCAAATGAAAAATCCCAGTTCTTATAAGAAAGTTGTGAGGTCAGTCCCATGAACACATCAGGAGCAGCTTTTTTGAAGCAGATCAAGTCGGCGTCGTTAATCTGGTTATCTCCATTCTGATCTACATAAGCACCTTCGATAGGTTTACCGTCAGGACCATAAATCTGCTCGAACACATAGAAGGAATTGAACGCCTCACCTACCCGATGGATCAGGGCATTGTATCCTGTACCACCATCGATGCCGCCATGGATGACACCGGCATAGTTCGGGTCGTCGTTGAAAGTCATCTTGGTGATCTTATTCTTATTATAAGAGATGTTATAGCCGATATTCCAGTTCCAGTCCTGTGTTGAAACAGCATGGGCATTGATGCTGAACTCAAAACCCTTGTTCTCCAATGTACCTACATTAGTCAGCAACTGATTGCTGAAGTTAGTTCCGGCAGGAGCCGTAACGGTGTTCAGCAAGTCCTTCGTTTTACGGAAGTAATAGTCGATTGTACCCGTGATGCGTCCATTCAGGAAACCGTAATCGATACCTACGTTCCAGGTTGTGGTTTCTTCCCACTTCAGGTTCTGGTCATAAGGTTGCGGAGCAATCAGTGAGTATTCGGTATCACCAAAATAATAGTTGGCACCTGCCTTGGAATACATGTATCGGGCCATATAAGGATAGTCTCCATTGCCCAGATTCTGCTGTCCGGTCACACCATATCCCAAACGTAATTTCAGATCCGAAATAGCGTTCACATTCTTCAGGAATGACTCTTCGTTCAGCTTCCATGCCAGTGCTACCGATGGGAACAGTCCCCAACGATTGTCCGGACTGAAACGTGAGGAGCCGTCGTTACGCAGGGTAAATGTCACCAGATAACGGTTCAACAAAGTATAGTTGAGACGTCCGAAGAAAGAAACCAGATAGCTTTCGCTCGCATAGTCATCTCCTTTTTTATAGAATTCTTCTCCCGTCTTCTCTGCATAGGCAGCCGAGTAAGGATAGGAGTTGGTAGTCGAATTATAGAAATGCTGCCAGGAGTAACCTGCCATGACATCAATGTAATTAACTCCGAACGTATTGGCATAGTTGAGGTAGAAATCAAGCAAAGTGTTGCGTTTCAGCTGAGTATAATGGCTGTTTTCACCAAAGCCGTTTTTGAAATTACCCGTACAGTAAGTCAAAGGTGAATTATCGGCTATAATCACGTCACCTTTACTTTTCGATACATCATAACCTAAGTTCAGGTTAGCGCGAAGTTCAGGCAGGAAGTGGAATTTATAATCAATCTGCGCATTGCCGATGCTGCGGTAAACAGTCGATTTATCATCTTTCTCTTCAAGCATGGCAACCGGATTGGCCAGGCCGATATCAATCGGAGAAGTCTTGTCTCCCTCCTGCTTCATATACATAAAGTATCCGTTTCCATAAGGATTGCCTTCCATATAGACAGGCTGTGTGGGATCATACTGGGTAGCCAGACCGATAGCTGCACGGTCGGCAAAACGGTTCTTATTGTATACCCCCTTCACATTGAGCTGGATGTTGAGCTTCTTGTCGAAAAAGTTGGGGTTCAAGTTGATGGCACCTGTCAGACGTTGCATATTCGAAGTCTTCAGGATACCGTTTTCGTTTGTATACGCCACGGACACACGATAAGGCATATGCGGAACTGCTCCGGATACACTTACATTATGATCGGTACTGAAAGCCGTACGGAAGATTTCATCTTGCCAGTCGGTAGAGGTTTTACCCAGCGCATTGGCCTGAAGGCTGTTTTCGCCAAACTTCTCGATTACAAAATTACGAAAATCTTCCGCCTTCATCACATCAACCGTATTCGATTTCGTACTGATAGAGAACGTACCACTGTAGTCTACCTTCACGCGTCCCGATTGCCCTTTCTTAGTGGTAATGATAATGACACCATTGGAAGCACGCGAACCGTAGATAGCAGTAGCAGAGGCATCTTTCAGAATCGTAAACGTCTCGATGTCATTGGGATGAACAGTAGAGAGCGGGTTGCCCATACCCTTGATCTCGGTGTTATCGACAGGCACTCCGTCAATAACGATCAACGGATCGTTGCTGGCCGACATGGATGAACCTCCACGCACACGGATCGTAGCTCCGGCCCCCGGGGCTCCACCATCGGTAATCACACTGACACCGGCAGCCTTACCCACCAAAAGGTCGGAAGCCGAGGTAGCCATACCTTTTACCATCTTATCCGCATCGATTGCCATCACCGAACCGGTTACGTCATTTTTCTTCACGGTACCATAACCAATCACCACCGCTTCCTGAAGCATCACCGCATCTTCATGGAGAGTTACCGTCACGCTGGGAGCGGCTTTCATTTCAACCGGCTTATAACCGATGAAAGAAATTACAAGAGTTGAATTTTGAGGAACACTCAGAACAAAGTTTCCGTTCAGGTCGGTAATCGTACCGATAGAAGAATTATCCTTCACAACCACATTCGCGCCGATTACGGGTTCACCCGTTGAATCTTTCACATGTCCCTTGACAGAGACTTGTTGTGCATAAGCGCTCAATGACAAGAATAGCCCAAACAATAGGGGCAGAATCATACGACAGACTCTAAGATTAACTTGCTTCATGCATCTAAAAATTAAAGTTAACAATATAAATATTAAATATACTTTCTAAGAGATAGAGAATGAACGACTTCATCCCGATTCTTGATTACGTAGCAAAAATACTATTTAAACAACAGTCGCTTATTTAAATTCAAACAAATCCACGCATGCAACTCCGCAAACGATTGCATCATAAAAGCGGACTTATAACATACTATCACTGAACTTTTCAGTCTCCTTTACACTATTTTTGTGACATATTAAACAAATCCATATATACATTGGTTTTGTCTTTATATAAATTCATTTACCTTTGGCTGAAAACCAATATGTACCATGAGTAAACCGCAAATCACCATCAAAGACATTGCCCGCGAACTGGGGGTATCGCCCTCCACCGTATCGAGAGCACTGAAGGACAATCCGGACATCAGCCAGGAGACGAGGGATGCTATACATAAGTACGCGCGCGAACATAATTATAAGCCCAACGTACTGGCCCTGAACCTGCGCACCAGCCGTTCGAACACCATCGGGGTCATCATCCCCCAGTTAGTTCACCACTTCTTTTCGTGTGTGCTGAGCGGCATTGAGAGAACGGCGGCCGAAGCGGGCTACAACATCCTGGTGGCGCAAAGCAACGAGGAGTACGAGCGGGAGGTAAAAATCGTTCACTCCTTCCTCGCCGCACGGGTTTGCGGAGTCATCACTTCGCTCGCCAAAGACACATCCCGATATGACCATTACCAGGAATTGCTGGACAACAATATTCCTATCGTTTTCTACGATCGCATCTGTACCGGTATCAACACCGAACGGGTGGTGGTAGACGATTACGCCGGTTCGTTTGCCGCCGTGGAGTATATGATACAGACGGGCTGCAAGCGCATCTTCTTTTATAGCGCCGCTCCCCACCTCGAAATATCGAAAAACCGGCGGAACGGTTATATGGACGCGATGAAAAAGTATCGGATTCCGGTGGACCAAAGCATGATAAAGTTATGTGACAGCCGCGAAAAAGCGATCGCCATCACACCCGCTCTGCTCGAAAGGCCGGATCATCCGGACGGCTTCTTCGCCATCAATGACGAAACAGCTTCGGGCATCCTCTACTCGTGCAAACTGACCGGACGGAAAGTGCCCGACGAAGTGTCCATCTGCGGATTCACCGACGGCGCCATCGCCCAAAGCACAGATCCGAAGCTGACCACAGTGGAGCAACATGGCGAAGAGGTGGGCAAAAGCACCATCAGGCTGCTGATAGACAAACTGGAAGGGAACGATGAAGGAAAAAGCGGTAATAAAATCGTGCGTACCAACTTAGTGGTACGGGGAACGACGAAATAAATCTACTTAATAAATACACCATGAAAGTAAAGCCTGACTTAAGTTTTTGGAAGCTGTGGAATATCAGCTTCGGTTTTTTCGGCGTGCAGATAGCCTATGCCCTTCAAAGCGCCAACATCAGCCGTATATTCGCCACGCTGGGCGCCGACCCGCACAGCCTGAGCTATTTTTGGATACTCCCTCCGCTGGCGGGAATCATTGTACAACCGATCATCGGAGCTGCCAGCGACAAGACATGGACCCGTTTCGGACGACGCATCCCCTACCTTTTTGCGGGTTCGCTGCTGGCGGTATGGGTGATGTGCCTACTGCCTAATGCGGGAAGTTTCGGTATGGCAGTCGGCACGGCCATGATCTTCGGACTGGTAGCGTTGATGTTTCTCGATACTTCCATCAATATGGCGATGCAGCCTTTCAAGATGCTGGTGGGTGACATGGTGAACGAGAAACAGAAAGGGCTGGCCTACTCCATTCAGAGTTTCCTGTGCAATGCGGGTAGCCTGATGGGCTATCTTTTCCCATTCATCTTCACATTTATCGGGATCAGCAACACGGCGGACAAGGGCACGGTGCCCGACTCGGTGATTTACTCGTTCTACATCGGCGCCGCCATCCTGATTCTATGCGTCATCTATACCACAGTAAAAGTGAAAGAGATGCCTCCCAAAGAGTTTGAAGAGTTCCATGGTATCACGGCGGACGAAAAGAAGGAAAAAGCCGACTTTATCTCCCTGCTGAAGCATGCTCCCAAAGTGTTTTGGACGGTAGGGCTGGTACAGTTTTTTTGCTGGGCCGCCTTCATGTACATGTGGACCTACACCAACGGTGCCATTGCCGCCACGGTGTGGGGCACTACGGACGTCCAAAGCGCCGGCTATCAGGAAGCGGGCAACTGGGTAGGCGTGCTGTTCGCCGTGCAGGCCATCGGATCAGTCATCTGGGCTGTGATATTGCCATTGTTCAAGGCCCGCAAACAGGCCTATGCCCTGAGCCTCGTACTGGGTGGCATCGGTTTCATATCCACCCTGTTCTTCCACAACGAATATCTGCTGTTCATCTCTTATCTGCTGATCGGCTGTGCCTGGGCCGCCATGCTTGCCATGCCGTTCACTATCCTGACCAATTCGGTTTCGGGCAAAAACATGGGGGCTTACCTAGGACTGTTCAACGGAACCATCTGTGTACCGCAAATCGCCGCCGCCCTTGTCGGAGGAGGACTGCTCCACCTCGTCGGGGGGCATCAGGTGAACATGCTGGTGCTGGCAGGCGTACTCCTGATTGCAGGTGCCGTTTGTGTATATTTCATCAAAGAGACGATGGCGCATCACGAAGCGTAAAAGTATACTGCGGAAAGACAAAAAGTGCTCCATAAGCAGCTATAGCGCGAATGACTTTTGAGTTTAAAAGAGAGGGGGTATTGGTTTAAAATCAAAGTACCCTCTCTTTTAAACCAAAGGCTACCTGATTTTAAACCAACGCAACCTCCGTCGGCAAGGGATAAAAGAATACCTTCATAACAAAATAAATCGCCCCTTACCTGTCGCTGATCCGGAATCATCTCCCACCATTCGTACCATAAAATAGCACGAAAGATAAAAAGAGCGCAGAGTTTTATCTGTTATCCACTGTCGGCACGGACTTTTTTTGTATCTTGGGTGCCGTAAACAACCGACTCAATCTTAAAAAGCCATGAAACAATTCCTCAAGGTAGACGAATGGAACATCATAGAAGAGGGTTTTCACCCCGATAACATGCGCGCTTCGGAAAGCATATTCAGCCTCGGAAACGGCCGGTTCGGACAGCGGGGAAATTTTGAAGAAACCTATAGCAGTGACAGCCTGCAAGGCTCGTACGTGGCAGGCATCACCTTCCTGGACCGAACCCGGGTGGGATGGTGGAAAAACGGATATCCCCGTTTCTTCTCGCGCGTCCCCAACGCACCGGACTGGAGCGGCATTTACCTGAGACTGATCGATGAGGAGCTGGACCTGGCCCATTGGGATGTAGAAGCATACAGACGACGACTCGACATGCGCGAGGGAATCTCTTACCGCGACTTTCGGGTGACCTCACCCAAAGGCCACACGCTGGAAGTACACGTAGAGCATATCAACAGCCTGGCAAACCAAAATCTTTGTCTGATAAAGTACAGTGTGACGTCGGTGAACTACGAAGGTAAAATCTCCCTGGTACCCTTCCTGAACGGCGACGTAAAGCACGAGAACTCTAATTTCGACGAAAAAATGTGGAACATCCTGCGGGCCGAAGCTACTAACGAGTACGCCTACCTCTGGGTGCAAACCAAGCATGAGGATTCACAAATCTGCCTGGGCATGACTTACCAGTTTTATAAAAACAGCAAACCCACCCATATCAGTCCCATCAAAATAGAAAAGGAGAAATTGACAGGATTCAGCGCCGGTGCCGATGTGAAACCGGGTGACCGGGTGACTCTGGAAAAATATGTTGCTATCCTCTCCTCTCTGCAATGCGACCGTCAGGAGTTGGTGGAGTATGCTGTGGACGAAGCGCAAGCCGCCAAAGAGCAGGGTTGGGAAGCACTGGTCGGCGCGCACAAACAGCAATGGGAAGAAATCTGGGAGGAAAGTGATGTGATGATCGAGGGAGACCCGGCAGCGCAACAGGGCATCCGTTTCAACATCTTCCAGCTGAACCAAAGCTACCGGGGAGACGACGCGCGCCTGAACATCAGCCCCAAAGGATTTACCGGTGAGAAATATGGCGGAAATACACAATGGAACACCGAACTGTGCTGCGTGCCCTACTTCCTGTTATCGACCCCGAGAGAAATATCACGGAAACTCTTGCTATACCGTTACAACCAACTACCCAAAGCCATCGAAAACGCACGCAAACTGGGATTCGGCGGCGGAGCCGCCCTCTATCCGATGGTGACTATCCATGGAGAAGAGTGCCACAACGAATGGGAAATCACATTCGAAGAGATACACCGCAACAACATCATCGTGTATGCCATCATGCAATTTTCGAGGGTAACAGGCAACAAAGAATATATCGCCTACTACGGTCTGGAAGTGATGATCGCCATCAGCCGTTTCTGGAGCCAGCGAGTCTCTTTCTCGGAAGCCCGACAGAAGTATGTGCTGCTCGGGGTAACCGGACCCAATGAATACGAGAACAATGTAAACAACAACTGGTACACCAACTACTCTTGCGTGCAGTGCCTGCAAAGCACCATCGAATGCCTGGAGATGGTGGCGCATGAATATCCGGAAGAGTACAACCGGATACGTCGCTCAACCGAGTTCCGGCATGCCGAAGAGACGGCGCGATGGAAGGAGATCATCGAGAAAATGTATCTGCCCGAAGACAAAGAACGCGGTATCTTTGTGCAAGACGACGGCTATCCGGACAAAGTGCTGGGTACGGTAAACGATATTCCCGTCAACGAACGGCCGATCAACCAACACTGGTCGTGGGACCGGATTCTGCGCTCGTGCTACATCAAGCAAAGCGATGTGCTGTTGGGACTTTTCCTCTATTATGAACATTTCGACCGGGAAACCATCCGTCGCAACTTCCGGTTTTACGAACCCCGCACCGTACACGAATCTTCTCTTTCGCCTTTCGTGCATGCCATTCTGGCTGCATGGATAGGAGATACGGAAGAAGCTTACCGTCTCTTCCTGCATTCCACACGCCTGGATCTGGACGACTACAACAACGAGGTGCACCAAGGCCTGCACGTCACCAGTATGGCCGGAAGTTGGCAAATCATTGTACGCGGATTCGCGGGAATGAAAATACTGGACGGACAACTCGACCTCACTCCCATCATTCCCGAAGCATGGGACAGCTATACTTTCAAAGTAAATTTCCGCAACTGCACCTTGCAGATGAAAGTCGGAAAACAAGAGATAAAAATCTCTCTTTTAGAGGGATATGAATTGAACATACGCATCTCCGAAGTTGTTTATAACCTGAAAAAGGGTAAAGATTTGATTGTACCGAAACAAAATTAAGGCAGGGAGTTCTATGGCAGGACTCAAAGGAACATAAAGGCAAAAAGATATACTTCTTTGATTTTCAAACAGGTAAGGAAAATTACACCTTCTTATGCTCTCTTCGGTAAATCAATATTTCGTTAATAATATGAAATATACAAACCGGAAAACTGTTTTTGGTTTTTTAGTTTTATATCTTTGCGCCCTCAAAATGTGACTAAACAGACTATTAATTACTTTAAAACGAACTAAAGGAGTTCGCCACAACACCATACAGAGTTTCTTTTCTATTGTTTCCACTCTGTGGAACTCTCTGTGAATCTGTGGTGAAAGGAACAAAAAACACTTAGCGTATAATCAATGGGAAATATGAAAAAAAACTATGGATGTATCCTCGCAGCCCTCATTCTACTGACGGCTTGCGGACAAAAGAAAGAAGACAGTGTGACAACAGTACGCCCCGTAAAGACGGCCAGGGTAGAGTCCCGGTCGGAAATCAGAAAAGACTTCTCGGGCATTGTAGAGGCTGTGGACTATGTGAAACTGGCCTTCCGCGTGAGCGGACAGATCATTAACCTGCCAGTCGTAGAAGGCCAAAGGGTCAAAAAAGGACAACTGATTGCCGCTATCGACCCGCGTGATCTGGCTTTGCAATACGCGGCAGACAAATCGGCTTACGAAACCGCCGCCGCACAAGTGGAGCGTAACAAACGATTGCTGGCACGGCAAGCCATCTCGGTACAGGAATATGAAATCAGCGTATCGACCTTCCAACAAAAAAAGTCGGCCTACGAACTTTCAAGCAATAATATGCGGGACACCAGACTGACGGCTCCTTTTGACGGCTCGATCGAGAAGCGGTTAGTAGAAAATTACCAACGCGTGAACTCGGGAGAAGGCATTGTACAGCTGGTGAACACCAAAAAACTACGCATCAAATTCACTATCCCCGACGCTTACCTTTACCTGCTCCGCACCAAAGACCCGCGTTTTCTAGTAGAGTTCGACACATTCAAAGGACATGTTTTCCAGGCAAAGCTTGAAGAATATCTTGATATCTCGACAGACGGAACGGGGATTCCGGTCAGTATTACTATTGATGACCCGTCTTTCGACCGGGATTTATATGCAGTGAAACCGGGATTTACGTGCAGTATCCGTTTCACGGCAGATGTAGGACCGTTGGTACAGGATAGTTGGACAATTATCCCGTTAAGCGCCGTGTTCGGTGAAAGCGAAGGAAAGAAGATGTACGTCTGGGTGGTGGAAGACAACAAGGTACACAAACGAGAAGTGACTGTTAACGCACCTACCGGAGAAGCACAGGTACTTATCTCCAAAGGGTTGAAACCGGAAGAGAAAATTGTTATTGCCGGAGTATATCAGTTAGTAGAAGGGGAAAACGTAAAAGATATAGAGAAATGAACTTAGCCAAATATTCATTAGACAACACGAAGATTATCTATTTCTTTCTTGCTGTGTTGCTTATCGGAGGGATTTCTTCCTTCGGAAAGCTAGGGAAGAAAGAAGATGCTCCCTTCGTCATCAAGTCAGCGGTTATCATGACCCGTTATCCGGGAGCCGAGCCGGCAGAAGTGGAACGTCTGATAACAGAGCCTATCTCTCGCGAGATACAAAGTATGAGTGGTGTGTACAAGATTAAATCGGAATCTATGTACGGGCT
>OGRO01001542.1_pt1 | contig 19624 bp, 22 predicted proteins | sample 1553451 | NCBI WGS metagenome assembly OGRO01 (sample SAMEA2580021, study PRJEB22360) | human gut metagenome
TAACAATAGTAAATGATGATCCAGAATTTCAAAAGTATATGAGTGAAGAAGAAGACAAAAGGAAAATACAAAATAGTTTAATTTCAGAGGCTAAAGAAAATGGTTACACATCAGGTATTAATGATGGTATTTCTAAAGGAGAAAATAAAAAATCTATAGAAATTGCCAAAAACATGTTAAAGAAGAATATGTCTATAGAAGATATATCAGATATTACAGGTTTATCAATTGAAGAAATTAATAAATTAACAAAATAAAATGTATTGTAAAGAGTGCTGTAAAGCATTCTTTTTTTATTTACATATATATTTAGTTTTGTTAGACTAATAATAGGAGGAATAAAAATGGAAAGAAAAAATAATAAAGGATTAATTATTCTAGTAGTTATTTTAATTATTATGGTATTATCTCTTGGAGGATATATAATTTATGATAAATTCATAGATAATAATAAAAATAATGTAGTAGATAAAACAGATGATAATGAAGATGATAATAAGGTAGTTCAAGATACAAAAGAAGAAAGTATTTTGGGTGATTATGTTGGAACAAAATTAATAAATATTGATGGAACAAATATAACAACAGAAGTTAGTATGAGATTAATTGATGAAAATAATGCTATGCTAAAGGTATCTATTCCAGAGGTAGATGTAAGTACATATCTTGGAACATATACTAAAACGGAAGATGGAACACTTAACTTCTCATTTAACAAAATAATTTGGAATTCAGGTGAAGTGACTGCTTTAACACCAGTAAAAAATATTTCTTTAAAAGAAAATAATAAAGAATATACTTATGAACTAAAAAATAGTTTAACAAGTAGTTCAGATATAGTATTGTTATCAAAAACAACATCTTCAGAAGTAAAAAAAGATTTAGATAATGCATATCAAACTTTAAATAATAATTAGAATATATGAAGCATAAATGCTTCTTTTTTCTTTCTTTATATGTTAAAATTAATAATGTAGGTGAAGAAAATGGATAATATATATTTAATATATGGTGATGAAGAATTTTTAATAGATAAAGAAATAAAAAATATTATTAATAAATTTAATTCAAGCATGGAAAATGTTGCTAGATATAATTTAGATGAAAGCAATGTAAGAGAAGCAATAGAAGATGCATGTACAATAAGTATGTTTGAAACAAATAAAATAGTTATATGTGAAAAATGTAACTTTCTAACAGGTGAAAATAAAAAAGAAATAAATCATGATGTTGATTCACTTATTAAATATATAAATAATCCATTTAGTGATTCAGTACTTATATTTGTTGTTAGAAATCCAAAATTAGATGAAAGAAAAAAAGTAGTAAAAGAATTAAAAAAATGTTCTAAAGTAATAGAATGTAAGACTATAGAAAATTATAATTTAAACAACTATATTTCAAATTATTTTAAAACTAATAATTATGATATATCACAAAGTGATGTAAAACTTATTATAGATAAAGTAAAATATGATCTTGCTAATATCATTAGTGAATGTGATAAACTTATGATGTATAAAGATGAAAACAAAAAAATAACAACAAAAGATATAGAGGATGTTGTTATTGATAATATAGAAGATAATATATTTTCTCTTACTAATGCTATTATGGATAAAGATATAAAAAAAGTTATTAATATTTATAATGATTTATTACTTATGGGGGAAGAACCTATTAAATTAATTGTTATGATAGCAAACCAATTTAGACTTATACTTCAAGTAAAATTAATGGTTAAAAATGGCTATAAAGAAAGAGATATGGCTAGTGAAATAGGAGAACATCCATATAGAGTAAAACTTGCATCTAATGCTAGATTTACAGTTAAAGAACTAATTACTTACATAAAGAAGTTACAAAAATTAGATTATGATATAAAATCTGGAAATATAGATAAAAACTTTGGCCTTGAATTTTTCTTACTTAATATATAAAAAGAGATTAATCACATATAATAATGTTTTTAATCTCTTCTTTTATTAATGATTCATCATATATAGATGTAACTTTAAGCTCATATTCTAAATCTTTATTAAAGTTTGTATATATAGGAATAGTACATTCTTTTTTAATTTTATTAAGATAATTCTTACCATTTTTATTAAATCCAAGTACTCTTATATAATTAATTTCTTTATTTTTTTCTTTATCTTCTTTAGTAAATCCAACTAATATATTTAAAAGTATTCTCTTAATCTTACTATATGTGTATCTTTTAGACTTTATATTCATTATAAGTTCATCATAAGAATTTGATTCATATATTACTTTTTTAATTCTGTTTTCTATTCCTTCATTAACGTCATTATATTTATTTAAGTCATTAATTTCACTCATAATTTTATATTTAAGTAGTGGATAATAATCTTCAATAAAGTATTTTTTTTCTTTTAAACATTTATATGTATCTTTTGGTACATATTTTTTTATACTTCTTTTATTTATATTTTCTCTAATACTTGTCGCACTTGTTATATACTTTGTTAGAGTTTTATCATTATAATTATTAGTTCTTTTAATAGTTATTGGCGTGATTTTGCTATTTAATTTTTTTAGTGTCTTAACGTAGGATATTCCAAGTAAATCATTAGAACTATCACTTAAATTAATATTAAAATCTTTTAATGCTTTAGATAAAGCAGTAGGATAGTTAATACCATTATCAAGTAATTCTTTTACTTTTTCTTGATATTTTTTATCATCTTCAATATTTACAATATTTTTTATATAATCTATATTATCTGATTCACTACCAAATACAAGATAGTCTACTTTTAAATAATTAAGTATAGAGCACGCTCCAAAAGCAAATGTATCCGCAGATTGATTAGTAAAAATAAAAGGAAGTTCTATAACTAAATCAATATTATGATTAAGTGCTATTTTTGTTTTATTCCATTTATTTATAATTGAAGCATCTCCTCTTTGAGTAAAACTACCGCTCATAACAAGAATAATAACTGAATCAGGGAACATTTCTTTTATTTTATTTATATGATAAATATGTCCATTATGAAATGGATTATATTCACAGATAATTCCTACACTTTTCATATGCTTTCTCCTTTTTTTCTTATTTTATCATTTATAGTTGTTATAAGCAAGGCATGTTATAACTAATTCTTAAATTGACATCAAAAATATTAATGATATAATATATACTTAATCAAGGGGGTTATATGGATAATTTAGTGTCAAATACTAGAGAAAAACAAATAGAGAAGCTAAAACAAGATAAAAAAAGACTTCAAACAATGAATGAAGAAAAATGGAATAAAAAATATAAACTCGCAAAAGCATATTATGAACATTATGAAAATTTAGAAGTGAAAGCTAAATTTAAAACGATAAATGGATATGAGTATGATGAAAATGGAATAAATTTAGGAGATTGGATATATACTCAAAGAAGAGCATATAAAGAACAAGGTAATAGTAAAATAACAGAAGAACAAATAGAATTGTTAAATCAAATAGGAATGAGATTTGAAACAAATAAAAGAAAAAAAGAATGGGATAAAAAATTTAAACTCGCAAAAGCATATTATGAATATTATGGAGATTTAGGGGTTCCAGTTAATTTTAAAACAACAAATGGATATGAGTATGATGAGAATGGAATAAATTTAGGAGATTGGATTTCAAACCAAAGAATAGCATATAAAGGGCAAGGAAGCAACAGAATAACAGAAGAACAAATAGAATTATTAGAACAGATAGAAATGAGATTTAATACAAGAAATAAGGAAGAAGAATGGGATAAAAAATATAAGCTTGCAAAAGCGTATTATGAACATTATGGAGATTTAGAAGTGTTAAAATCCTTTAAAACAATAAATGGGTATGAATATGATGAAAATGGAATAAATTTAGGAACTTGGATAACAACTCAAAGAAATGCATATAACAGGCAGGGTAGTAACAAAATAACAGAAGAACAAATAGAATTATTAGAGCAAATAGGAATGAGATTTAATACGAGAAATAAGGAAGAAGAATGGAATAATAAATATGAACTTGCAAAAGCATTTTATGAACATCATGGAGATTTAGAGATTCCAACCAATTTTAAAACAATAAATGGATATGAATATGATGAAAGTGGTGTAGCATTAGGAATATGGATATTTATTCAAAGGCAAGCATATAAAGGACAAGTTGCAAACAAAATAACAAAAGAACAAATAGAATTATTAGAACAAATAGGAATGAGATTTAATACGAGAAATAAGGAAGAAGAATGGAATAAGAAATATGAACTTGCAAAAGCATATTATGAACATCATGGAGATTTAGAGATTCCAACCAATTTTAAAACAATAAATGGATATGAATATGATGAAAGTGGTGTAGCATTAGGAATATGGATATCTACTCAAAGACAAGCATTCAAAGGACAAAAGGATAGCAAGTTAGATGAAGAAAGAATAAAACTATTAAATCAAATAGGAATGAAATGGTTTTCTGAAAATATGAATATGAAACTTCAAAAAGAAGAACTAAATGAAAAAAATATTAAAAGAAAAAAGACAGAATTATATAATAGATTTATAGAATATCTAAATAAATATAAAAATGATGAATTACCTTCAAAAGAGGAAATAAATTCAAAGTTTATAAAAAACTAGATAGATTATAAGAAAATGGTAATAAATATTTAATAAAATTGACCCGCTTTAAAGCGTGGTTGATTTTTTTTTAATTATAATATATAATTAATATGTTTGGAAGTGATAAATGTGAATATTAACTTAACTAAACTAATTACAAATTTAACCGATGAAATTAAAATTGATGACGAAGTAACTATTGATGACAAATTTTTAGAAAATACAGATATTAAAAAAATTAGTAAAGTAAAAGTAAAGGGTAATATATATCCAGAAGGAAGTAATTTCTCTATAAATTTAAATATAAAATGTATATTAACCCTTGTTTGCAGCATATCACTAAAGGATGTTGAATATAATATTGACATTAATGTTAATGAAATAATTGGAGAAAATGATGATATTTTAGAAGAAAATAATAAAATTATTAACAATTCTATTGATTTAATTCCAATTATATGGCAAAATATTATATTGGAAGTACCTTTGAAAGTTGTAAGCCCTGATATTGAAGTTAAAAATATTAATGGTGACGGATGGAGATTTATAACTGATGAAGAGGTTGTAGAAAAAGAAATTGATCCAAGACTCGAGAAATTAAAAGAATTCTTAGGTGAGTAAAGAGAGGAGTGTAAGAAAATGGCAGTACCATTTAGAAAAATCTCAAAAACTAGAGGTAGAATGAGAAGAACTCATTATAAAATTGAAGCTAATGGAACAGTAAAATGCTCAAATTGTGGTGCAGATATTAGATCACATAGAGTATGTCCAGAATGTGGTTTTTATAAGGGTAAAAATGTAGTAGAAAAAGAAGAAGCAACTAAATAGTTGTTTTTTTTCTTTTTGCTTATTGATAATAATTTTTTTATTTGATAAAATGTATTTACATAAAAAAAGGAGAAAACTATGAAAAAGGGAAAATTATTTGTAATATCTGGACCAAGTGGTGTTGGAAAAGATACTATTGTAAATGAATATTTAAAAGAAAATGATGCACATTTATCAGTAAGCGCAACAACAAGAAATCCAAGAGAAGGAGAAATCCATGGAACTCATTATTACTTTTATACAAATGAAGAATTTGAAGATAGAATAAAAAAAGGTGATTTCTTGGAGTATGCAACTTACAATAATTGTTATTATGGAACACCAAAATCAAAAATAGAAGAAAAATTAAATGAAGGAATAAATGTAATACTTGTAATAGAAGTACAAGGTGCAAAAAAAGTAAAAGAATTAATAAAAGAAAGTGTACTTATATTTATACTTCCACCAAGTATTGAGGAATTAGAAGAAAGATTAAAAGTACGTAATTTAGATAGTGAAGAAATGATTCAAAATAGATTAAAGATTGCAGAAGAAGAAATAAAAGAAGCAGGATTTTATGATTATGTGCTTGTAAATAAAGATGTAAAAGGTGCGGTAAATAAACTTAAAATGATAATAGATGAAGAAAATGAAAAAGATTAAGAAGTAAAATTATTTCTTAATCTTTTTTGCAGTATAATAAAGTTCTTCAAGTTTTTCATAAGTTGGACAAGAAAGTTTACTTTTTAACTCATCAAGTAAATTCTTTGGTTCACCATAATAAAACTCTTTATAATATTTTTTAATATAATCATAAATTATTTCATCCTCATTATTTTTAAGTACTATATTATTTTTTTTCGCATATTCTTTAATATGGTTTATAGATAGTTTATCAACATAACTTTTTAAAATAAAATCATTCAAATTTAACACCTCTAATAAAAAATATGTTATATAAAGAAAATTATGAAGCAAAATAATTATGGAGGATTTTTTATGGAAAACAAAGCACTAAATAATAGATTAATTATAATTTCAATTTTTGTTTTTTTATTTTTTAGTGCACTTACACTAAAACTTGTAAATGTTCAAATAATAAATAAAGATAAATATAAAAAGAGTTTAGATGATATAAAAGTGGATGAAGTATATAGTACATCAACTCCAAGAGGTAGAATATTTGATAGAAATTATAATTTACTTGTAGATAATGTTGGAGTAAAAACAATATACTATAAAAGAAAACCAGAAACAAGTACTAAAACTCAAATAGAATTAGCGTATAAAATGGCTGATAAAATAGATCTTGATTATAGTAAACTTGCTAAAAATAATTTAAAAGAATTTTATCTTGTAAATAATAAAGACAAAGTTAATAAAAAAATAACAGAAAAAGAAAGAGAATTATTAAAACAAAGAAAAATTACTATATCAGACATAAATAATATGAAAATGGAAAGAATTACAGATGAAGAGTTATCTAATTATGATGAGAAAGATAAAAAGGCCGCTTATATCTATTATTTAATGAATAAGGGCTATTATTATGATGAGAAAATAATTAAAACCTATGCAAGTAATGAAGAGTTCGCATATGTATCAGAACATGTAAAAGAACTAAATGGATTTAATGTTAAACTAGAATGGGAAAGAAAATATTTATATGGTGATACATTTAAAACTATTTTAGGAAGTGTATCAACTAATGAATCAGGTATTCCATTTGAACTTAAAGATAAATACTTATCAGAAGGCTATTCACTTAATGATAGAGTAGGAGTATCTTACTTAGAATATCAGTATGAATCGCTTTTAAAAGGTGACAAAGCGAGATACTTATTAAATGATGATAATTCATATACAGTTATAAAAGATGGAATAAGAGGAAATGATATTGTTTTAACAATAGATATAAATCTTCAAAAAGAAGTAGAACAAATATTAACTGAAGAAATAGTAAATGCTAAAATGAATAATGCTAATACTACTTATTATAATGGTTCGCATGTAATAATAACAGACCCTAAAACAGGTGAAATACTTGCAATGGCAAGTAAACAAGTAGTAGTTAATAATGGTGAATATAAAGTGTATGATAATACTCCAGCACTTTTAACTAATCCAGTAACTCCAGGTTCAATTGTAAAAGGTGCATCAATGAGCGTTGGATATAAAACAGGAGCAATAGATATAGGAACAAAAATGCTTGATGAGTGTGTAAAAATAAGAAATACACCAGCAAAATGTTCATGGACAAAAGGTCTTGGTTATTTAGACGATGTAAAAGCACTTGCATATTCATCTAATGCATATCAGTATAAAACAGCAATGAAAGTCGCAGGAGCAAATTATTATTATAATGGACCACTTACTGTACCAGAATCTGCTTTTGAAACATATAGAAAAGTATTTTTAGAGTATGGACTTGGTGAAAAAACTAATATAGATCTACCAGTTGAGTCATATGGATATAAAGGTACAAGTTATGAATCAGGCCATTTACTTGATATGGCTATAGGACAATATGATACATATACACCAGTTCAAATAGCAAGTTATATAAGTACACTTGCTGCAAATGGTAATAGGTATAAACTTCATTTACTTAAAGAAGTTCATGAAAAAACTAATAATGAAAAAATGGGTAAAGTAGTAAGAAACATTGAACCAGAATTAATTGGTACTGTAGATTTAGAACAAAAATATAAAGACAGAATAAAACTTGGCTTTGAATCTGTTATGAAGAGTTTAGGATATGGCTATATGGGAACAGTTCCAAGTCCAGCAGGCAAAACAGGTACAGCAGAAAGTTTCTATGATTCAGATGGTGATGGAAAGATAGATGTACCAACAATATCAAAAGGATTTATAGGATATGCACCTAGTTATGATCCTAAGTTTGCTATTACTGTTTTATCTCCTAATGTAAGATATAGTACAACATCTGAATATACTTCACCAGTAAACAGTAAAATAAGTTCAAGAGTATCAAATAAAGTATTTGAAATTTTAAAATAATGTGATATAATTAGTTAGTATATGAAAAAAAGGAGGAGTTACTAATGGCAAACGGAAAGAAAAAAGAAGCTAGAGGACATGTAGCTTTAGAATGTACTGAATGTAAAGAAAACAAAGGTTTATCAAAAGAAAATTATTTTGTTTCAAAAAATAGAACAAATACACCAGATCGTTTAGAATTGAATAAGTATTGTCCTACTTGCAAGAAACATACAGTTCACAAAGAAAAGAAAAAATAATAAGAATATATAAAAAGGATTAAAGGGATAATTATGAATAAGGTAGTTGTAGTTGGCACAGGGAATGTTGGAGTTAAATATGCTGCAGCACTTATTAGTAGAAACTCTAACATTGATGAGTTAATATTAGTTGATATAAATAAGGAAAAAGCAATGGGTGAAGCAATGGACCTTAGTAATATGCTTTATGCATTAGGTTCAAAAACTAAAATTAAAGCGGGAACTTATTTAGATGCAAAAGATGCTAAAATTGTTGTAATTGCGGCAGGTGTTAATCAAAATAAGAATGAAACTAGACTTGATTTAGTTAAAAAAAATAGTAAGATAATAAAAGATATAACATTAAATATTATTAAATCAGGGTTTAATGGTATATTTTTGGTTGCTTCAAATCCTGTTGATATAATAACTTATTTAGTTAAAAAATATTCTAAATTTCCAGCCGGTAAAGTAATCGGTAGTGGTACTATGCTTGATACTAGTAGACTTGCATATTTAATTTCAAATAAGTTAGAAATAAATATAAGAGATGTTAGTGCATATATATTAGGTGAACACGGAGATAGCAGTTTTGCTGTTTGGTCAAGCGCTAAAGTTGGTTCTGTTTTAATAAGAGAAATATTACCACAGGAAGAACTTGATAAACTTTTAGATAAAGCAAAATATATGGCATATAAGATAATTGAACTAAAGAATGAAACTAGTTATGGTATTGGAATGTGCCTAGTTAATATAACTAATGCTATATTGAATAATGAAAATAAAGTTTTAGTTGTTTCATCTCCATATGATGACATATACTTAGGTATGCCATCAGTAATTAATGAAAGTGGAATTAAAGGTGTTATGAAGGTGGAACTTACAAAAGATGAAGCTAAAAAATTAGAAGATTCCGCAAATGTAATAAGACAAACAATAAAAAGTCTGGAGGAATAATTATGATGATAGATATAAATGATATAAAAAATGGTATGACTGTTATAGTTGAAGGTAATTTATATCAAATAGTTGATTTTTTACATGTTAAACCAGGTAAAGGTGCAGCATTCATGAAAACTAAACTTAAAAATTTAAGAACAGGTGGAACTATAGAAAAAACATTCAATACTAATATAAAGATTGAAAAAGCAAATATTTCTAAAAAAACAATGCAATATTTATATAATACTTCTGATATGTATTATTTTATGGATATGAATACATATGAACAAGTAGAATTAAGTGAAAAACAAATTGAAAATGAAAAGAAATATTTAAAAGAAAATTTAGAAGTTGAACTTGTATATTTTGAATCTGAACTTATAGGTTTAAATTTACCAGAAAAAGTAGAATACAAAGTAACATATACAACAGATGCAGTTAAAGGAAATACTTCAACAAATGCACTTAAAGATGCAACACTTGAAAATGGTCTTGAAGTAAAAGTGCCTTTATTTATCTGTGAAGGTGATGTAGTAGTTATATCTACAAAAGATGGTAAGTATGTATCTAGAAAATAATAGAGAAATCTGTTATTTTTTTGTACTATAATATAAAAAACTTCATATATTTTATTAGTAGATATATGGAGGAATAGATATGATAAATAGAAAAAGTATTTGGATTTTAACATTATTTAGTTTAATTTTAGTATTAAGTGTGTATTATATAACAATGCCGTCAGAATTTTTAGAAACAGCGAGTAAAAATGTTGATAATAGTAAACAAACTAAAGAAGTAACTAGTACTAAAGAAAATGAAATAATATCTACTTTAAAAGTTGAAAATGAAGAAGAAAGAAATACTAAAATAACTGAACTACAAACAATTCTGACTAAAAAAGATGCAACTAGTGAAGAAAAAAATAATGCATATGAAGAATTAAAAACAATAAATATATTGAAAGGCAAAGAAGAAGAAATTAGTACTAAAATAAAAGATGAACTAAAATTAGAAAATTTTGTTAAAATAAAAGATGATCAAGTTAGAGTAGTAGTTATAAAAGAAAATCAAGATGCAAAACTTGCAACTGATATAATGAATTTAGTTCAAAGTAACTTTGACTCAAAAATGTATATATCAATTAAATTTCAAAAATAACTTTAGTGTTATTTTTTTTAACATAAAAAACTTTTTTACATATGATAATATGAGTAATTATATATATACACCTCTAAAGAGAAAGTGAGGATAAAAATGGGCAAAGGAATATTAACAAAAAGAGAAAGAGAAGTGTTTGAACTATTAATAAAAAATTATACAACAAAAGAAATAGCTGAGAAACTAGGAATAAGCGAAAAAACTGTTAGAAATCATATTTCTAATGTTATGCAAAAACTAGGTGTCAAAGGAAGAAGCAGTGCTGTTATTGAGCTACTCAAATTAAATGAGATTTCTTTATAAGAAAACTCATTTTTTTTTAAATTAAGCATATAATTTTTTAGGTGATATGAAAATGATAAAAAGATTTTCTATGAAAAAAATAAGTAAATATACGATTCTTTTATTAGTAGTCTTTTTATTTTATTTGTTTCCTACTAAAGAAAAATATGATTTAGATAAAGAGGTTAGTAAGGAAGTAAATATTAATTATCATGATATTTATTTAATTGATAAAAATAATTATGTCGCTAAAACTAATATTCAGGTTTCATCTTTAAAAAAAGATTTACTTATAGATGAATTAATAGAGGCAATGAAGATTGATGGAAAATATCAAGATAAAATTCCAAATGGTTTTTGTGCATTACTTCCTAGTGATACAAAACTATTAGGAAAAAAAATAAATAATGATGTAGTAACATTAAATTTTAATTCAAATGTACTTGATGTAAAAAGTGAAAATGAAGAAAAAGTAATAGAATCATTAATATATTCTATTACATCAATAGATAGTATTGATAAAATTATTATTAAAATAGATGGTGAAAACTTAAAAAAACTTCCTAAAACAGGAATAATGTTAGATACTGAACTTGCAAGGGATTATGGTATAAATAAAACATATGATATTGATAGCATTAAAGGTATTAATAAAGTAACAATTTATTATACTAATAAAACTAATAATAATGACGTTTATTATGTACCAGTAACAAAGTATGTAAATAATGATGAAGAAAAAATAAAAATAATAATTGATGAACTTGCTAGTAAGTTTTCTTTTGAAAGTAATCTTATGAGTTATTTAAACTATAATACTAAACTTCTTGATTATAATTTAACTGAAAATGAGATTGATTTAAATTTTAATGAGTATTTATTTGATAGTAGTGAAAATAAAAAAGTATTAGAAGAGGTAATATATAGTATTTCATATTCTGTTATGGATAACTATAATGTAGATAAAGTTAACTTTTTTGTAAATAGTGAGAAAGTGACAAAATAATTAAAGAAAATGGTATTGACAGTGATAAATGAAAGTGTTATAATCTTATTGTCCTTTGATTAAGGATACAAATTTGAGTGCCTCAGTAGCTCAGTTGGATAGAGCAACGCCCTTCTAAGGCGGCGGTCAGGGGTTCGAATCCCTTCTGGGGCACCATAATTGGATAATAAGAAACCAGTCAGTATTGATTGGTTTTTTTCTTTAACTTTAATGATTTACAAATGTTTACAAAAAAATCTATAATAATATAATTTTCATTGCTTTTAAATTTATTAAATTATATAATTAAAATAGATAAGGAGTGATAAAATGAAAAACAATGAAGAAAGTTTAAAGAAATCAAATAAAGGGTTAATATGGTTAGTAATTATATTGATATTAATTGTGTTAGGTTTATCAACTTATATAGTGTATGATAAGGTGCTAACAAAAGAAAATAAACAGGAAGAAACTAATAAAAATACTGATATTTCAAAAAAAGACAGCAATGATTTGAAAAATCAAGATAAAGAATCAGATGAAATAAATACTGGGTACAAAAATGGTGAAAGTATAATTCAAACTGATTTACAAAATATTGAAGATTATTTTAAAACTTTAAAAGTTAATGCATTTTTAGAACAAAAATATAATTCAATAACTGATATACAAATTGAAGAACTTTTAAAAACAAGTGGTATTGGTATTGATGGTAAAGATTATTGTAATTTAATTGGTTCTTGTGAAGGTGCTACACTAAAAGTTACTAAAAAGGATTTAGAAGAATATTTGCAGAAGTATACTGGAAAGAATATAAATGATTTTTCTACAATTAACTTAATACATTATAGTAAAGAATATGATTTATATGTGTATCCTTCGTCTGGACCATCGGTACCATTTGATATAAATGTTGTATCTGGTTATGTAAACGGAGATGGTAATTATGTTATTAATTACAAAATTAATATATTGCAAGAAGAAAATAGGGAAGTCGTATTAAAAAAATTGGGAAATGATTATCAATTTATTTCAAATACCGAAAAATAAAAATATAATTTAAAAAGAGACACTAGTCTCTTTTTAGAATTTTTGTCTTTTCTTTTTCTTCTTTATTCTTTAGATGATTCAAATTTTCAGTAACTTTGAAAATAACTTTTCTTAAATCTTTATTTGCTTCAATTACTTTAACTCTAACATAATCACCAAGTTTATATGTTGTTTTATTATTTTTTGCTTTTATTTCATAATCGTGTTCATCAAAATAGAATCCACCATTTTTAATTGTGTTAATATATGCTAGCCCATATATATTATTTTCAAGTTTAATAATTAAATATTTAGGATGAATATCAACTATTTTTCCATTGAAATATTCATTTGTTTTATCTTCCATAAATTCAGCCATTTTATATTTTAATGCTTCGTTTTCAGCATTATCAGCATTTACTTCTGTTTCTGAAATATGTTCACACATCTTATATAAATTTTTATTTATTTCCTCAATTTCTTCTGTTTTAAAATTTTTATCTAAATAATCTGAAACTATTGTATGAACAAGTAAATCATTAAATCTTCTAATAGGTGAAGTAAAATGAGTATAAGTATCAAATCCTAATCCAAAATGTCCAATATTGTCGGGAGAATATTTTGCTTTTTTCATAGATTTCAATATATATTGAGATGTAATAGAGTAGTCACCATTATCATATAAACTTTTCAATATTCCTTGAAGTACTTTTGGATTATCTAAATTATTAGTATTTGGAATATTATAACCAAGAAGTCTTAAATAATTTAGTGTTGATTTAATCTTATCAATATCAGGCATATCATGTACTCTAAATGGGAAAGGGATATATTCAAAATTTGTCGCAACTATTTTATTTGCTAAAAGCATAAAATCTTCTATTATTTTTTCTGCAGCTTTATGTTCTACATTTTTAAATTCATTTTCTTTTTCACCTGTATATTTTATTTCATTATTGCCAAATTGCAAGTAACCGTGTTCTTTATAGTTTTTATTAAGTGCAAAAGATGCTTCATTTGCAAGTTTTAAATTATCTACAAATTCTTCATATCCAGGTACTATTTCATTATCCATAAGTAATTTATTTACATTAGAATAGCTCATTTTCTTTTTAGAATTAATAACACTTTTCTTTATGTCATAGTCTACTATATTACCATTTTTATCTATTTCAGCAATACATGAAATTGTAAGTCTATCAACATTTGGATTAAGTGAACATATTCCATTAGATAGTTTGTGCATAAGCATAGGAATAACTGTGTCAAGCATATATAGACTATTTCCTCTTTCTAATGCCTCATTAAATAGTGGAGAATTTGGTTTTATATAATGTGAAACATCTGCGATATGTACACCAATAACATAATTTCCTTTATCATTAATTTCAATACTAATAGCATCATCCATATCTTTTGTATGATCATCATCGATTGTATAAATTAACTTATCTCTTAAATCTAATCTACCTTCTAATTCATCTTCTTGAACAGTTTCTTTAATTGAATCTGCTTGTTTAATCGCATCTTTACTAAAATCAATATTAAAATTGTTAGCAATCGCTATTTTTTTTAGTTCTATATCAGGATCATTTATATGACCTAATACTTCTACTAAATTACATTTTAAAGTATTTTTATCATAATTTTTAATTCTAAGAAGAATTATATTTCCATCAACAAGTCCCTTTGTATTAGAATTTTCTATTTCTATAAGATAATTTTTATTATTATTTGTAATGATATAATTTCCATCCTTGACTTCACATATTACTAAATTTGATTTTCTTTTAACAATATTATTTACTTCACCAGTAAACATATTAACTGTACATAAATCACCATTTAATGCACCATTTAAATTTTTTTCTTCGATAACATAAAAATCATCATTAACGTAGAAAAATCCATTTCCATTTGTATCTATTCTTATGTTAACAAGTTTATAATCTTTTGGAAATAATCTATATTTATTATTTTCTTTTATTAAGAATCCATTAAGTTCAAGTTCATTTAATTCTTTCTGAATATCTTCCTTACTCATTGTTTTAATTTTTTTGCATATGTCATCTAATTTATATGCTTTATTTGTTTTAAATATTTCTTTTACTTCTTCATTCATACCCATAAATCCCCCTACATAATACGCCTTTAATATATCATAATTTTTTTATCACTTCAATAAAATATAAAAAAATATTGTTAAAACACATTATTTTATAGTATAATTTAGTGGGTGGTAAAATGAAAAAAGTAACAATTTTTGGTGGTGGAACAGGAATGTCCACACTTTTAAAAGGTTTAAAAGAGTTTCCACTTGATATTACAAGTGTAGTATCTGTTTGTGATGATGGTAAAAGTACAGGTAAGCTTAGAAAAGAATTTAATATACCTGCGATGGGTGATATTAGAAAAGTTATGGTATCATTATCTGAAACAGAACCACTTATGGAAAAACTTTTAAATTATAGATTCAGTAGTAATAGTGAACTTAATGAACATACAGTAGGTAATTTACTTTTAACTGCGGGGACGCAAATAACCGGTAATTTATCAGATGGTATAAAATCAATTAGTAAAGTTTTAAATTTAAAAGGCAAAGTAATTCCATTTTCGGAAGATAATATTGTTTTATCCGCAATTATGGAAGATGGAAGCATAGTAAATGGTGAACATTTCATAACAAATTCCCCACTAAAGGTAAAAAAAGTTTATTATGAAAAAGAGCCAGAAATATGTGATGAAGTTTTCAATTCTATTGATGAATCCGATTTAATAATACTTAGTATGGGTAGTTTATATACTAGTATTATTCCAAATTTATTAAGTAAGAAAATAATAGAAAAATTGGATAAAACATCTGCTAAAATAATGTATGTTTGTAATATGGTTACACAACCAGGTGAAACAGATGATTTTAAAGTAAGTGATCATTTAAAAATATTAAATTCATATTTAGGTGCTCATAAAATTGATATAGTAGTCGCAAATACTGGTTCTATAGATAAGGAAATTGCTGAAAAATATTCTACATTAGAACAAAAAGACCCTGTTCTATTTGATGGAGAAAATATTGACTGCGATACTATATTAAATAATTATGTAAAAATAAATGATGGAGTAATAAGACATAATGTAGAAAAATTATCATTGGATATATATTCATATTTAGTTAATGAATAATATATCTTTTTTCTTATGTAATTTTATGTTATAATGAATCGTAGAGTGTAGGAGGTAACAAATGAAAGTACAAAATATAATAATATATTGGAATATGAGCAAAAATGGAATTAGTGATTTTCATGAAAATAATTATTGGAGTGGAAATATAATTAAACTTGAAAATGGTTATTTTGAAGGAATGGTTAAATCAAATAAAGAAAATGAAAAAGATGTAAAACATTTTGTTTTTGGTGTTATTAATGAAAAAGAAAAAAAGGTCTATAAAATGGATGATAGTAAAAGTACAGTTCACATTTATTGTTTTGACGGTGACAATTTTACATCAGTTTATTTGGATGGACCTTTTATTAAGTCTTCATATGGAAAATATAAACTTGAAACAAGAGATAATGAATATACTAAGGCAGAAGATTTAATGAAAGAAATTGAAAGATTTAAAGAATGCTATTCTAATAATGAAGATGAAAAATTTTATAAAAATACATCTAATGATATTAAAAGATATTCTTTAGCAAGTATGGCATAGACTATTGACTTTAAAATAAAAGAAATGTATTATTTTATTAGGTGGTATAAATGGAAAAAACAGAAGTATTTAATAAAGAATATAGTTATATAAAAAATGATAGATATAAAAAAATAGCAAAGGAATTAGTTTCTTTGCTTCCTGATTATTTTTTTAAAGTAGCAGCATCTTCAACAGGTAAGTATCATCCATCATTTTCTCTAGGTGATGGCGGACTTGTAAGGCATACTAAAGCCGCTATTAGAATAGCAAAAGAACTTTTGGACAATAATAGTATTGGACATAAATTTACTAGTGATGAAAAGGATTTACTTATTATTTCTATAATGATTCATGATGGATTTAAACATGGAGTAACTGAAGAAAAATATACTAGGTTTGATCATCCTATAATTGTGTGTGATTATATAAAAGAAAATAAAGATAAAACATCTTTAACAGATGAAGAACTTGAGTTTATTACAAGAGTTGTTTCATCACATATGGGAGAATGGAATACAAATCCTTATAGTGATGTTGTTCTACCTCTTCCAAATGATAAATATCAAAGATTTGTTCATATGTGTGATTTTTTATCAAGTAGAAAATTCTTAGATATAAAATTTGAAAATAATGATATAGAAGATTAAAAAGGAGAAAAAATATGAATTTTAATAAAAAATGGTTATATGTAGTAGTGTTAAGCGCAATACTTGTTCCATTAATAATAATTTTTGTATTATCTGTTACAGATCCAACTAAGAAAAAAGAAGAAGTTAAAATAAATAATGCATCTTATACAACTGCGGATGGTAGAGTAACAGTAACTGCAAAAGAAGATTTTAAGCAGAAAAAAGTAAGTAATTATGATTTATATCTTACAAAAAATGATAAACAAGTTATTGGATTTTTTACATATGCATTAAATGAATATGAAGAAAATAGTAGTAAAGAAATATTAGATAAACAAATTTCATATTTCTTAAATACTAGAAAAGATTTAAAACTATTTAAAAAAGAAAAAGTAATAGATATGGATGATAAAACTATTACTAAAGTAGAATATACAGGTACAAATACTGATTCATCTGAATGTGTATATGTATTTGCTGTAATTGATTTTAAAGCAGATACTAATTATGTATTATATTCAAATGAAGTGTTACTTCATAAAGACTATGAAAAAAATATTAGTGAAATGATTGATATACTAAAAAATGTTAAATTAAATCAAGGCTAGATTTTATATCTAGTTTTTATATACTTTACGTGATATAATTTTATTATAATGTAGTTATAGGAGAAGTAAACATGAAAGAAATAATATCAATAGTAGTACCTTGTTATAATGAAGAAGAATCAATTCCTAGATTTTATGATGAAATAAATTCAGTATCTAAAGATATGAACAAAGTGAATTTTGAATTTATATTTGTAAATGATGGATCAAAAGATAACACTCTAAAAATATTAAAAGAATTAAATAAAAAAGATAAAAGGGTTAAATATATATCATTTTCTAGAAATTTTGGTAAGGAATCTGCTATGTATGCAGGACTTGAATATTCTAAAGGTGATTATGTTGCTATTATGGATGCTGATTTACAAGATCCACCATATTTATTGAAAGAAATGTATGAAACGTTAAAAGAAAAAAATTTTGATTGTGTCGCAACAAGAAGAGTTACAAGAAAAGGTGAACCTGTTATTAGAAGTTTTTTTGCAAGATGCTTTTATAAAATAATAAATAAAATGTCAAAGTCGTTAGTAACTCATACAGTTGATATTGATGAGCAAAAACTTATAAATGAAGTTGAAAAACGATTGTATGAAAGTAAGGAAACTGCATATAAAATCGTAAATAATAACTTTTTTAAAAGCTCATCATATTATACAGATTATATAAATATGAGAATTAATCAATTTGATACTATAAAAAGAATGAGACTACATTTTGAAAGATTTAATATACCAGTTGAACAAATGAAGGTTATGTCTGATTTTACATTATGTGTTTCAGAAAATATAAGAGAAATAAATGATTGTGAAGAGTTATTAAATGATTTAGAAAGCTTAAGAAGTGAATTTAAAAGAATGGAATTACCGAAATCTAGAGAAGAGTTTGAAAGTAGGGCGCAATTACTTCAATTTTTAAATGATATGGAAGATTTTTTAGTTATAAAACGAAATTTCTTTAAAACAACTAATAACCATTAATATTAAATATGAAAGTTATAAATAATGAAGAAAAAAGCAGCGAATATTACACAGTTTATATTATGTAAACTATGTAATATTTGCTGCTAAATTTTTTATTAATCAAGTTTTAATATATTAGTATAATCTACAGTGCTATACCCAGCTTCAGCTGTTCCATCTAAACCAGTATATAGATCATTACCAAAATAAACAGCAACTTTATTTACTTGGTAATTATAACCGTAAGTATTTACTATTGCAGCCATTAGACCTTTAGAATCAGTATCATTAAGTTTCATTTCATCAAGGAAATTAGAATTGAAAACTACAGTTAACACATTAGTTGAATAATCTAATGTAGCTGATTTAACTCCATAATCTTTAGAAATTGTTATAAAATTACTATTATTATTTGGTGCCTCATATAATTTTTCAGTTAATGCAGTAACAAAAGCATTATCTGTTACTTTAACATTTGTATCAACACAATAAGTTTTAAGATCTACTTTATTAAAGTAAAAAACTCTACAATTCCTATTTACTGTATTAGTAGTTGATGAAATTGTAGATTTATCTGGAGTAACATTAGGAGTAGAAGAGTTACTTTCTACAAATGAATTATTATTAGTTAAAACTGCATCATCAGAATTCTCTTCAGTAGAAGCAGTATTATTAT
>OGRO01001553.1_pt1 | contig 19546 bp, 17 predicted proteins | sample 1553451 | NCBI WGS metagenome assembly OGRO01 (sample SAMEA2580021, study PRJEB22360) | human gut metagenome
GAGCGGCTCGTCAAGCAGCAAAACCTTCGGCTCGTTCACAAGCGCGCGCGCTATCGCGACCCTTTGCTGCTGCCCGCCGGAAAGCGAGGTTACGTCCCTGCTCTCAAGTCCGGAAAGTCCGACCAGTTCAAGCATCTTGCGCACCTTCTGCTCCGTGACGGTTTTCTCCGTTTTCTTTATATTAAGTCCGAACGCAATGTTATCAAACACGTTAAGGTGCGGGAAAAGCGCGTATTTCTGGAACACCGTATTGACCTCGCGCTTATAAGGCGGGAGCTTTGAAATCTCGATTCCGTCAAACAGTAGCTCGCCGCTGTCCGGCTCGTCAAATCCCGCAATTATCCGTAGCGTGGTCGTCTTTCCGCAGCCGGACGGACCGAGCAGCGTCAAAAATTCATTTTCATGTATTTTAAGGTTAATTCCCTTTAAAACCTGCTGATCGTCAAAGTTTTTTGTAATGTTTGAAAGCTCAATAAGTGCGTTCATGCTTCTATCTCCCATCCTTAGTATAAAATTACGGTTTAGCTCTATATCAGAAAAACGGCGGCGTTGACACCCATATGAGTGTGCAGTCAAGCTTTGAACGGTTTTCGATATGATAGTTCTCGTCACAGTAAAGATAAAACGAATCTCCCTCTTTTATGTGGTGGCGTTCATCGCCGTATATCAGCTCTGCGCAGCCCTCAACCATATATCCGAAGTCCTCGCCGTCATGCTGCATGACCTCCTCCGACCTGCCGCCCGGGTGAATCGTTATCTTTATCGGCTCGGCAGCGTTTTTCTGTGCGTTTGGCACAAGATAGCTTATCTTGTAGTCCTCCTGCTCGTTCTCAAAATAATCCGAGCCGGAAAACACTATAGTATCGGTCTTGTCGTCAGCAAAAAAATCCTTCAGCGACGACCCCAGCACGTCCAGTATATCCTCCAGTGTGGAAATCGACGGCGAGCAGTTGTTATTTTCGACCTGAGATAAAAAACCCTTTGAAAGCTCGCAGCGGTTTGCAACGTCCTCAAGCGTGAGCTGTTTCTTTCTTCTAAGGCTTTTTAGTTTTTTTCCAATGTCCATTATCGGAGCACCTCTGTTTTTTAGAAATACAAAACTTTTAATTTAATATTGTAAAACAAAACCTATTATACATAAATATAAATAAATAATCAAGTAGTTTTAAGAAAAAAAACCTAAAATACGAAATTTTTTTGAAATTGCACATAAAACCGCGTTATAACGACACTGTTTTTGGTTATCCGAATGCCCCGAATCCGATGTTGTACTGCGGCAAAAAAACTTTTTCTTAAAATTTGCACCTTTTTATATGTACGGACTTGTAAAATTCCGATTTATATGATATACTTAACAGATAAATATAATATACGAAAGGCAAATAAAATGCTTAAAGATAAAAAAACTCTCAAATGGCTGCTCCGCGGCTCGTCCGGGCAGCTGCGGTACATATTTCTGCTTATACTCGCGCGCTGCTCCATGACCGTACTCAGCGTTATATTCGCGCTCACCTCGCGGTCGGTTATCGACTCTGCGGTTGCGCATGACTTTCACGCACTTTTGACATCCTCGGTAAAGCTGCTCGCGATAATCGCGTCACAGATATTTATCCGTCTTATTGGGCAAAGCATAGAAATGCGCGTGACCGCGCGGCTGAATATAAATTTTAAGACAAATACTTTCCGCGTAATTCTCTCAAAGGACTATTCGCGAATTTCCGCATACCACAGCGGCGACCTTATGACCCGCCTTAACAACGATATAAGCATTGTTTCGACCGGTATAATCTCGCTTATACCAAGCGTAACAGGTCTGCTCGCGGGTCTTGTTTACGCGCTTTATACACTTATCCGACTTGACCGAAATTTTGCGTTCATTTTTCTTTTCGGCGGAATTATTCTTCTTATCGTAATCAGTCTTTTTCGCGGCGTGATGAAAAATATGCACAAACGTGTTCAGGAAACCGAATCAAACGTCCGTTCCTTTTTTCAGGAATCCCTCGCAAGCATTCTTATGGTAAAAGTTTTCGGAATCGAAAACATCATTTCCGATAAGGCGGTAAGTCTTCAGGACGAAAACTACAAAGCGCAGATGAAACGCAAAAACCTAAGCGTTTTTGCCTCGTCAAGCCTCGGATTTGTGTTCAGCATAGGCTCGCTTTATGCGCTTGTGTGGAGCGCATATAGGCTTTATACCGGTGAAATAACATTTGGTACGCTCACAGCAATTTTACAGCTTGTGAATCAGATTCAGTCGCCGTTTGCGGGACTTTCGGGCGTTGTGCCGCAATACTATGCGATTCTTGCATCTGCGGAGCGTATTATCGAAATTGAGGACTTGCCCGCCGAGGACTCCTCTGTAAAGCCGCTTGACCCGCTTCGTGCATATAAAAATCTTGACAGCACACATTTTGAAGGCATAAGCTTTAATTATGACCGTGATATTATATTAAATGATGCCAACCTTACCGTAAACAAGGGCGACTTCCTTGTAATCGCCGGAATCTCCGGCATAGGCAAAAGCACGCTTATAAAGCTGCTGCTCGGCGTAATTACTCCAAAATCGGGCAGAATATATCTTAAAAACACCGACGGCAGCGAGCAAAATATCGGCAAACACTCCCGACCGCTGTTTTCCTATGTGCCGCAGGGAAATCTGCTGCTTTCCGGCACAATACGCGACGCGGTTTCGCTTATACGCCCGCATACTACGGATAACGAAATCATGCGCGCGGCAGAGGTCAGCTGTGCGGCGGAGTTTATCAAAAAGCTGCCTGACGGACTTGATACGCACATCGGTGAAAAGGGTCTCGGACTTTCGGAGGGTCAGATTCAGCGGCTTGCGGTAACTCGCGCTATTCTGTCTGACGCACCGATTATCCTTCTTGATGAGGCTACCTCCGCTCTTGACGAGGCTACGGAGGAAAAGCTGCTGAAAAATATCCGCGCAATGAAGGATAAAACCTGCATAATCATCTCGCATAAGTGCGCAGCATTTGAAATCTGCAATAAGAAAATCTTTATTGAAAACAAAAAGATTGTCACAAAAGAATAATTTTTTCCAAGCAAAACGCCGCATTTTTCAAACGCGGTGTTTTTATAAGTTTTTACACAAAATTTTATTTTTCGGGAAATGCTATAGGTATTGACAGTAAAAATTTCGTATGTTAAAATTTTTTTGCAACCTTTTTACGTTCTGAAAAGTATTTATAGTGAGAGGAGGATTTAGGTTGACCGATAAAACACCCTCTAAAGATTCAAAAAAGTGTGAAATCGTAGAAAAATATTTTGATATGATATACAAGCTGGCACTGTCACAAACTAAAAACCGCGAATATGCCGATGACATGGTTCAGGAGGTTTTTCTGCGCTACCTTAAAACGGACAAAAACTTTGAAACCGAGGAACACGTCAAGGCATGGCTCATCCGCGTTACTGTGAATTGCTGCAAAAGCCTTTTCACAAGTCCGTGGTTTAAACGCCACGAAACGCTCACGGAGGATATCGCCTTCAATACCGAAGAAAAAAGCGACGTATACTATGCCGTAGCGGAACTGCCGCAAAAATACCGCGCAGTAATCCATCTGTTTTATTACGAGGATTTATCCGTTGCTGACATCTCGCGTGCGCTCAATATCAAGGAAACAACTGTGAAATCACAGCTCAGCCGCGGCCGTGAAATGCTGCGCAAAAAACTTAAAGGAGGTTATGACATTGTTTAAAAAGTATTATAAAGAAGCAAATGACGACATTGAAACCAACCGTGCTTTGATTTCCGACATTTTTGAAAAGGCAGAAAAACAGAAAAACAGTGTATCACGCGCCGCAGTGTACCGCTTTGTATCGTGCGCTGCCGCAGTGTTTGCCGTATGTGCGATTCTCTATCTTTATCCGCATATGAATATTCAAAATCCGCCGTCCGGCGAGGAAGCAAATGCAAGGGACAACCTGATTGCACAGAACAATGACGCTCCCGAATCCGCAAAAGAACAGACGGACAAGAATGATTCCTCCGACACAGCAGATTCTCAATACCAAACTTCGGATAATGGCGACACAAAAACCGATGAAAATAATCAAAGAGTATCCAAAGCAAAGCAGAACGAACTTAGAGGCGAAACAGGAAATTCTTCCGCCGCAACTGCGAAAGACATTTCTTCCGATTCAAAAAATGCGGCTGATAAACACAGCAATTCCGACACTCCGAGTGCGCAGAATACCGAAAACTCCGCGCCTTCGCAGAAAGCGCCTTCCGCAAGCAGTTCCTCCGGCCCTGCTGATAGCTCCCGCACCGTTGCAGAAAGCAGTGTGGCTGAAAATTCCGAAACTGAAAGCAACTCCGACAAGCAGGCAGGTATTTCACTGTTTTCGGCTGCCGACACAGGTTCCGGCGGCTCAAGCGGCAATTCAAACGCGAAAATGCGCACCGACAACAGCAGCTTTGTAATATGGAATTCTCAAACCTATTTCGGCTATCTCGGAATAGACGTGTTTGAAAGTATAAAACTGCCGCAGAATATGAAAAACACCTCCCAAAATGAGTTTTATGTTCAGCTCTCGGACGACGGTATTCCGCTCAGTGACGAAGGCGTTCTAACCTTCGCATCCGTAAACGGTAAGTCGCTTACGCTTTGCACCTCAAAGTCGGATTATTCGGACTCGTTTTCAGCAAACGGCTATAAAACAAAAAGTCTTAACGGCGTAAAGGTTTACTACAATGACGGAGAGGGCGTCTGCACCGGGTATATGTACACGGGAAAGGCGGGATTCACCTTCTATTCATCAGATATGTCCCGCGCAGAACTTGAAACAGCGCTGACATCACTTATAAAATAAACCGAAATTTTCCACAGTAAGCCGCAAATGCGGCACGGTTAATTGGACAGATTTAACAAATCTGTCCTTTTTTCTTGCAATTACGCGGTTTTTGTTATATAATCATATAGGATTTTTCACGGAAGGACTGAAATATTAAATGAAGAAACTCAAATCAAATCTGTTATTGGTACTCACTGCGGTTATATGGGGATTTGCCTTTGTGGCGCAAAGGGTCGGCGCAGATCACGTCGACGCGTTTACCTTTAACGGACTGCGCTTTACTCTCGGTGCGGCGTCACTCATTCCCGTTTTTCTGATATTTGAAAAAACCGAAACCGAATCCGCTTTACATAAAGTTAAAATGCAAAAAACCGTTCTTGCGGGAATCGCTGCGGGCGTTATGCTTTTCAGCGCATCTACACTTCAGCAGATTGGTATTGAGCTTAACCAGGACGCGGGCAAAACAGGCTTTATCACTGCACTTTACACTGTTCTTGTTCCGATTTTCGGGATATTTCTCGGCAAAAAGGCTGGACTTAACGCGTGGATTGGCGCACTTTTCGCAGTTGTAGGAATATTCCTTTTAAGCGTAACAGGCGATTTCAGAATTGAAAAGGGCGACTTCATCGTGCTTATCGGCTCTTTGTTCTGGGCGTTTCATATTCTTGTAATCGACCGCTTTGTTGACAGCATATACGCTGTACGCTTTGCATCCGTTCAATTCTTTTTCTGCGCATTGATGTCACTTGTATGTATGCTGATTTTCGAAACTCCCGAGATAAGCGGCATAAAAGGCGCTCTGGTTCCGATACTTTACGGCGGCATCGGCTCTGTAGGCGTTGCGTACACCTGCCAGATTCTCGGTCAGAAGGACGCTGACCCCACCTCCGCCTCGATTATTCTTTCAACCGAATCGCTTTTCAGCGCGGTCGGCGGCGCACTTGTTCTCCACGAGGTCATGACCGCCAGAGGGTATGTCGGCTGTGTCCTGATATTTGTCGGAATAATCATTTCACAGGTGAATTTCGGAAAAAAAGCATAAAATTCTAATAAAAATTTTGCAAAAAATATTGAATTTTTGGAAATTTGATGTATAATATAAATGTTGTGCTAATAAATTTGTTGAGACCGAATAGTTTTCTATACGGTCGGAAAGGCTATGGTCAAAATGAGAAAAACCTACAAAATGGAGATTGCGGGACTTACTCGTGAGCTGCCGCTCTTCCCTATCAGTGATGATTTATACATAGGCGCATTTATTATGTTCGGCGATGTTGAAATCACCGTAAAATGCGCAGAGGAGCTTTTAAAACTTGCCCCGGAGCATGACATAATGATAACTGCGGAGTGCAAGGGGCTGCCGCTTCTTTACGAAATGGCACGTCAGTCAAAGGCTGATAACTATATCCTTGCAAGAAAAGCGCCCAAGCTCTATATGGATAATCTGGTTACCGCAACCGTGAACTCAATCACTACGGCAAATCAACAGACACTCTGTATCGGCGGAGAGGACGCCGAGGCAATGCGTGGCAAGCGCGTTCTTATTGTTGATGATGTAATCAGCACAGGCGAATCGCTTGAGGCTCTTTCAAAGCTGGTTGAGGCAGCGGGCGGAAACATTGTCGGAAAAATGGCAGTTCTCGCCGAGGGTGACGCAATCGACCGCGAGGATATAACATATCTCGCCCCGCTCCCCCTGTTCCACGCTGACGGAACACCGATAAAATAAGACTTTATTGAATTACACTATGCACCTGTACCGCGACGGTACAGGTGCTTTGCTGTTTTTACCCAAACAAGCAGCTTATTCATGTTCATGTCAGAATTATACTTGTTGATAAGCTTCTTAAGCATTTTCAGACATTCACATCGAACATATAGTCAAGCAATGACCAGTTTTGCTGAAAAGGCCGCATAAGATTCCAGTACCCGGCGCCGCGAAGCGACTTTTCCGCAATCAGTTCAAGCTTTTTCCGAATACTCCGAACGTCCTCAAACCACACCTCATGCTCCGCTCCGTTTTCGTCAAAGTACCGAAAAAACGGTGACTGCGCATTTGTGTCATAGCTGATTTCCGCGCCGTGTTCATAAGCTATGTTCAAGGCCTCAACATTACCGATTGAGCGCGCCCGCGACTCGCCCCTGACATACGGCAGCGTCCAGTCATATCCGTAGTTGGGTATGCCAAGAAAAATCTTGTGAGCCGGTATCTCGGTCAGCGCATAATCAACTACCCTCCGCACATTGTTTATAGGCGCCACAGCCATCGGCGCGCCATAGGTATAGCCCCATTCATATGTCATCAAAAGCGTTGCGTTTGCCGCGTCGCCTATTGCCCTGTAATTATGTCCGCGATAGAGAAGCCCCTCCTGCTCTGCCGAGGTTTTCGGCGCAAGCGCCGCGATAACCTCGTATCCTTCGGGATTTAGCAAATCACGCATACGCCTTATAAAATCCGCATATTTCAGCGCGTCCTCCTCAAAAACAAACTCAAAGTCTATATCCAGACCGCGGTAACCCTTTGCCCGCATATTAAGCAGTATTTCCTCTGCAAGCCTGCTTTGTATTTCCTCATTATTCAGGACAAGGCTCGCCAGCTCATTGCTGAATCCTCCGTCTTCTGTCAAGGTCGACAGGTGCATATACGGCAGTATTCCGTAATCAAGAGAAAGTCCTATCAGCTTCTCATCATCAAGCATAACAAGCGTTCCGTCCTCCTTTATTCCATAGGTAAACGGAACCGTAAAGCTGAGATACGGCAGTGTTGTTCTGAGCAAAGTTTGGTTTATATACGGATACGCATAGCCAAACACATCAATTTCCGACTCTCGCCGTTGTTCATACGAAATGACCAATGTCTGCCCCGCAAATATCGTGTCGTTTCCCCGAAGATTCGGGTTGTTTCGGTACAGCGCATTTACCGTAGTTCCGTATTCCTGCGCGATTGAAAACAGTGTGTCCTCGGCTCTTACGGTATGCAGTCTGCGCGGCACAAGTATAAGCAGCGCCTGCCCCGTTACAAACGCATTTGTCCCCGCAAGATTGTTAAGGTTTCGGATAACAAACTCCGGAACGCCGTACTCAACCGCAACCGAATTTATCGTATCGCCCGGCTTTACAATATGTATCGTCATAGATTAACACATACTCCTTTCACATTATTCTGCTATTATTATAAGCCAAACGCACAAAAATGTGAAAGCGCCGCGGCATTTTAAAAGGGCTTACAAAACACCTTCGTGTTTCATACGCCCCATTTAACAACGAACTTAAAATTCTTCAACAATGCCGTAATCCGCATACTCAAATATGCGGGCGTCACGGTCCGGATTTATTGCGATTACCGTTTTGGTATTTTCAATTCCCACCGTATGATGCACCGCGCCCGATATTCCGACCGCTATGTACACATTCGGCGAAACGCTTCTGCCCGTCAGTCCGACCTGTGCAGAATACGGCATCTGCCCCGCATCAACCGCTCCGCGGCTTGCACAAAGCTCCGCGCCGAGCGTTGCCGCAAACTCCTTTACCCTTGCCATGTCCGATTTAACACCCTTGCCGCAGGCAACAATTATTCTGTCCGAACGCTCAACAGTCCTCACGGTTGCCATTTGCGGAAACGTATCGCTTTTTATCTTTGCCGTAATATTTCCGCTCCGCGCCGGGCGATACATAAACAGCCGCTCGCCGTCCGTTTCAAGCGCCGTACAGTCGGCGCACAGACCCAAATCAAGCAATCCTGCAGCTATCGGGGCATTGCGCCGCCCCTCAATGTCGGCGTTCCACAGCGCCGCTTCCGCGCCGCTGCTTTTTATCTGCTCCGCCGCCTTATACGGGTCATGACCGGAAATTTCAATTACATTCTCAGCGATTGCCTCCGCTTGTTTCCGCACCCTTTCGTCCGTTATCAACACGCATCTCAGCTTTTTTTCACTCGGCATTATCGCCGTTTCCCGCGATTCCTCCTCGCCGAGCCGCGCAATCAGCGGAATAAGTTCCTCGCGTGATATAAAGCGGCACTTTCTTATTCCTCGCCTGCTTTCAAACACCTTTAAAACCTTTGTCGGCGAACCGCTTAAACCGCACCGCGCCGCATCGGCGCCGATATATGAATTGTCCCATACCTCAATTTCCTTCTGTCTTGACCTTATCGAGAAAAACCGCAGCGTGTTTATTCTTTCAAAGGTCAAAAGGCACGGGTATGCGCCATTTTCCTCGCCCAAGCGCGTCTTGCACACTGCTCCGTCCGCCGAAAACTCCGCTTTCATTACATTTGTTATCGGCTTAATGCCGAGCTTTGCCGCAAGGCAAGGTCCGACCTGTGCAGTATCGCCGTCGGTCGTCTGCCTGCCGCAGAATATCATGTCAAAGTCAATTTTTTCAATCGCCTTTGAGAGTATATATGCCGTTGCCAAAGTGTCCGACCCCGCGAAAATCGGGTCGGAAAGCAAAATTACCCTCTTAACATTATATCTTGTGAGCGTTTCCAGCTTTGCTTTTGCAGACGCGGGACCCATACTGATTACGGTTATCTCAGCGCCCTCTGTTTCAAGCGCCGCTTCAAGAGCGCACTCGTCAAACGGGTTCAGCTCACCGTCAACTATTTTTACACATACTGTTATTTTCATATGTCACCTTTTATCGGAATTATTTTCTATCCGCGGTTTGAATAAATCGGCTGAAGCGCGTCATGAACCCGTTTATAGGTCTTAAAAAGCTCCGCATATTTTGCACGGTTTTCCATATTCGGTTCTGTTCTTGACACCTCCGCGTTGCATATTTCAAGAGCCTGTGCTGCATCGCTGAACACGCCGGTTGCAATTCCAGCAAGCATCGCGCTTCCGAACGATGAATCGCTGTGTTTCTTCTGCACAAGAGTTATTCCCAGACAGTCAGACACAATCCCGCGCCAAAGCGGACTTTTTCCTCCGCCGCCGATTATCGTTGCCGTTTCGTCATGAGGTATTCCGATTCCGTCAAGCGCCGTCATACAGTCAAGCATAGAAAGCGCAACCCCCTCAAGTACGGCGCGCGTAAAATGCGCCTTCGTATGCCCTGCGCGCACGCCGATAAAACTTGCGCAAAGGCTCGGGTCGGCGTACGGTGTAAGCTCACCGTTCAGATACGGATGGAACATCACCCCTCCGCACCCTATTTCAATCTTAGCAGCATCGCTATCCAAATCCCGATAATCGCCGCCGAACGTATCGCGATACCAGCGGTATGACGCAGCACATGACTTTGTAGCAGTACCGGGATACCACAGCCCCTTTTCAAAATGCGAATAGTTTATAAGATTAGGGTCTTGGTATATATTATCTGTTACAACGCAAATTCTGCCCGCAGTCGCAAGCTTCAGCGTCATTTTTCCGACAGACGCGCCGCCTGCGGCAAACACCTCCATAACAGTGTCTGTAGCGCCGCAGAGCACCTGCGTTCCCTCTGCAAGCCCGGTGTCCGCTGCCGCCTCTGCCGTAACTTTGCCTACAATATCAAGCGGACTTACAATCTCAGGCATCATTTTCGCATCAATGCCCAAAATTCCGAGAAGCACGCTGTCCCAGCTGAGCGTATTGTAATCGAACAGCATACTCCCTTCCGCCTCGATAAAATCTGTAACATAATCTCCTGTCAGTCTGTGCCTTACATAATCCTTAGCGAAAAGAATTTTACGAACTCTTGCCCACTCCTTCGGCTCGTTGTTCTTTACCCACAAAAGCTCCGGCAGGCTCCATATCGTGTCGGGCGCGTGCATTACCTTCTCCGCGATATACTTGCCGTAATTTTCTTTCAGGTATGCCACTTCTCCTACCGACCGCGTGTCTGTCCAGTATATTGCCGGGCGGATTACGTTAAAATTCTCATCGCACAGTACAGCCGTATGGGTTGCCGCATCAAGTGAAACCGCAATAATATCCGTCGGGTCTATACCGCTCTTTTTAAGTATTCCGCATATATTCTCTTTTGTCGCACAGTACCAGTCCTCCGGGTTCTGCTCCGCATAGCCTTCCTTTGGGTACAAGGTCGGATATTCCACAGTGTACGACGCCGCAACCGTTCCGTCATCTGCCAAAAGCGTCGCCTTGGACGCGCCGCCGCCGAAATCGATTCCGAGCAGGTATTTATGTTTCGTCATTCTTATACCTCCCCTACAGTGTATAGTTTTCGCCGTATATACCGCCGAACACGCCTTTTTCAAGCAGGACGGCATTATCCTCGTGCGCAATCAGCCACTTGTTTTTACGGAATAAGAGCCTGTCGTCCGATTTTTCCTCAAGATCGGTATTTGTCCCCTTTAAAAGTCCGACAACGCAGCCAAAGCCGCTTTTTTCCGTCTCAATCGGACAAAAATGCAGCGTAGTCGCATACACCTCAATCGCCTGTCCCTTTTTAAGCCTGAACGCCCGAACATTTTCGGAACTGAAACGGTTTCCCTCCTCCAAATCGCGCAAATCGCCAAGCAAAAGGATTAAATCCGTCACACCTATGTTTATCTCCGAACACTTGTGCCATTCAAGAGCGTTAAGACTGCTGTTGTGTCCGTAACAATAACCGAGCTGTGTATCAAGTCCGCCAAAGCAGTCGTTCTTTATTTTCCGCATTATATCAAGATTTTCAAACTCCAAAACTGCCGCAATGTATTTTGAGCCTTCTTTGGGCATATCAAAATTTTCGCCCGTCTTGACAATCTCTGCCGTATCTATATCAATAACACGTCCGAAACGTGCAAATTCGCTGTCTGTAACCGAATATATTTTCATTATTTTTCACCTCATGTTTAAAAAGGCAGTCGAAAACCGTTCGGCTGCCCTTTTTAAATTTTTATCCAAAAACATTATATCCCTTTGACCATGTATCTGCTCCGATACATTCATACGCGAGCTTTCTGAGTCTTGGATACATATCAAGCTGCGCCGCGTCAAGGTTTTTCATATGCTGTGCATATACAATGGTTATTTTCTTTTTTATATCTATCAGGATAAGACTGCCGTGATAGCCGACCGAAACAAAAGCGTCATTCTTTTCGGTTTCGTTATACATAATATTGTTAATCAGCATATCAACACTATATTCCGAAAGCAGTCTGTACCCGCGTGCGGAAACGCCCTTTCCGCACAGCGTTTCGCAAAACGCCGTATAATCGTCAACGCTTGTAATAAGCGACCCCGCATTGTCCTCAAAAAAACGCTCCGCATCAAAGTCGCGTTTTATCTGCGCGCCGCGGTTACTGTCATAGGCATAACGCGCCGCGATTTTGTTTCGGTTTTTATCCGTAATCTCAAACGCGGTGTCCTTCATTTTAAGCGGATCTGTTATATATTTTCGCACAAACTCGCCGAATGCCATGCCGCTCGCATTTTCGACCAGCTTTGCCACATTGCGGTGTGAATACTCGCTTTCTTCATTTTTAAGGTCGCGGCTGTAAACCGAAAGCAGCTCCGACACGCTTACGCCGTCCGAAACCGTACTCACATACTTGTTTGCAGGGTCGTCAAGCGACAGCTTATACTGCTCAATAAGCTGCATTACCGCAACACCGCTTATCAGCTTTGCTCCCGAATGAAGCAGATAAAGATTCCTGCCCGGTATTGTACGCTGCTTTATTGCGCTGATTAAGCCTGTTTTATACCGAAAAACGTAGTTGTGGTCATAATATATCGCACAGTCAAAGTCCGGTATTCCGTAATCCTTTTCAAGTGAGTTAAGAAATTTTTTCAATGCGGAAAAATCCATAGTAATCACCGCTCCTTACAAAGTTTGTGCCTTTTCTTCGGCGGTCCGCGCCGAATATGCCGCAGACCGCCGAATACTTTTGCACTGTTTTTTAATCGTTAAGCCACTTATGCTCCTCATCAGTTGTCATAAAGAAACCTCTGTTTTCGCCCGCCATTACCCAAAGGTAATAATTGTCATAACCCGGTGCGGTATGGAACGGATGATAACCCCTCGGAATCTCTACAAAGTCGCCCGACTTAACCGTATAGGTTTCGTCAATATCACCCTCCATTGTATACACTCTCTGTATACCGAAGCCCTGCGGCTTTTTGAACTCATAGTAGTAGATTTCCTCTGTTGCCGCCTCTGTCGGCATATTATCGTCATCATGCTTGTGCGGAGGATAGCTTGCCCACTGTCCGCCCTTAACATACGCTTCGCCTATGTAGACAATGTTTGCCTCTGTTCTCTCGTCAAGAATAAAGTGCGCCTGACGCTCCCAGCCCGGCTTGCCCATGTCCTTTATGACAACATCCTCCGGGTTTATGAGTACCGGTTTGAATTTCTTTGTTGCGGGAGACTTGCAAACCGCCATCGAAACCTCGCCTTCGCCCTCAATGGTAAATTCTGTGTTGCACGGAACATAAACGCAGGTTGCGGGTCCGTCAAATACGTTCTCGCGCTTACCTATTCCGCGGAACTCAAAATCCGCGCCGTATACGCTGCACCTGCCGCCCAGGATGAGTACGCCGTACTCCTTATCCTTTTCATTATACACCTTTTTCTGTCCCTTTGCAAGCCTTACCATATCAATTTCTACCAGATTGCAGGTACTGTTCTCTTTTGAAATTATCTCGGATTTTCCGTACCTTTTATTCCATGTTTTCTTCAAATTCATTTTCTCCATGCTCCTTTAAAAATTTTATAACAGACGCAAAGTCGGGAACGCCCGCCCTCGCGCCGACCTTTGTACATTTAAGCGCCGATACCGCGCTCGAAAATTTGCACGCCTTCATAAAGTCAAAGCCGCGCGTCATCGCGTACGCAAACGCGCCGTGGAACACATCTCCCGCGCCGTTTGAGTCAACCGCGTCAACCTTGTAGGCTGCATAACGCAAAACTCCGTTTCCGTCACACATAACGCCGCCGCGCTTGCCGCAGGTAACAACAACCACGTCCGGGCTGTACCTTTCAAAAATTGCTCTCGCCGCGTCCTCCGCACTGTCCTTTCCCGTAATTCCGAGCGCAAATTCCTCCGACGGAATTATTATGTCGCAAAGCGGCAAAAGTCTTTCGACCCCTTCATAAAGTCCGCCCGCGTCATAAAGAACTTTTGTTCCGTTCTCCCGCGCGGTCTTTGCGCCGTCAATCGCCGCGTCAAGGTCGTTTCCGTCAACCATAAGCAGCTTTGCATCGGCAACCGCCGCCCTCTGCTCACCATTTAATTCAAGCGGCGGAACATTTCCCTTGTCGAAAACTATCGTTCTTGACGTACTTTCACGGCTGAGTATAACATACGACACAAACGAGTCAAATCCCTTTTTCTCGGTCATATACCGTGTTTCCACACCGTATCTTTTAAAATCGTCAATCAGAAATCTGCCGCTCGGGTCGTCCGAAACATTCCCTATGAACGCGGTCGCCGCCCCCAGCTTGCTGCACGCAACAAGCCCGGTCGCGCACGGACCGCCGCCGCACGAAATCCTGTTCTCCGCCCTCAGCTTTGTGTCCTCCTTGGGATATGCGCCGACCTCTAAAAGAGTATCGTGTACGTTTGCGCCTATTCCGACTACTTCTATACTTTTCATGCCTTATTGTCAGCTCCCAACAGCTTTATCTTTTCAATACCAAACTTCTTTACGTTCTCGATTGCGTCCTTCATGAACAAATCTATTGCAATTATATCCCTTGACGTTGCAAAAACCTGATCCAGGAACGAGCAGCAAACATCAGTTCCGAAGTTTATTTTCCTTATTCCCGCCTTAACTGCTGCGATTATCTGCTCATCCGGAACACCGGAACCGCCGTGGAGTACCAGAGCCGCGCCTGTCGCATCCTTGATTGCCTTTATTCTGTCTATGTCGAGTACCGGCGCCTGCTTGTAGTGACCGTGAGCCGTTCCCACCATGATTGCGAGCGCCGCAACGCCTGTTTCGTCAACAAACTTTTTTGCCTCGTCTACATCGGTGTACGCGCACATCTTCTCATCATTTACCGAGCCGATATGTCCAAGCTCGCCCTCAATCGAAACGCCCACATATCCGCACTTTTCTGCAATTCGCTTTGTTTCTGCGATGTTTTCATCAAGCGGAAGCGTTGAGCAGTCAATCATGATACCTGTGCAGCCGTAACGCAGCGCGCGCGTAACCTCTCTTTCGCCCGCACCGTGGTCAAGGTGAAAGCATACAGGAACGCTTGCGCGTTCTGCCGCCGCACGTACAATAGGCGCAAGGTAGTACGCTTCCTTATTTGTGAACAGTCTTGAATACGACTGGAGTATAATCGGCGCATGCATTTCCTCCGCAGCCTCGATTATTCCCATAACCGTTTCCATATTGTAAACATTAAATGCGGGAATCGCAAATCCGCCCTTCTCCGCTATATCAAGTATTTCCTTAAATCCAACTATCATTTTTTGTCATCCTTTCGCCGCCCCGCGGCATAGTTTCTGTCTTGTTCGCAGCTTTGCCTTGATTTTTCTTATTCAAAAGCGCTTTTACGGCAAATACCGCATATACAAGCCGAGCCGCGGGGCAAAACCGCGGCGCAGCCGTATTTTATTATAATACCAATTCTTCTATTGTCATGATTTCAATGCCTTCGGGCTTTACCGACTTCATGATTACATAGTCGGCGGTTGACGCGGTAACAACCGTTTCCGCATTAACTCCCGCAGCGTTAATCCACCTGTCCTCCGCAACCTTGCGCATTACGTCAGGCATATACTCGTTCATGATAAGGTTTCCGCCAAGCATGGTGTCCTTTCCGAAAAGCAGCATCTCGCGGTTTTCACCGAATGCAGAAATGATTTTTCTTGCAGACACGGTTTCCTCAATATCTCTCGCAAGATGTACAGGGTCCTGGAACGTATATGCCTTTGATGTCTTTGCCTCCTTGATTTTTCCGCCTTCAATAAGCTCCGCAAGGCACGCGGTAAAGGTCTGCACCTCGCATTTAAGCTCAACGCCCCATTCCTTGTATCTCTGCATAAGCATCATTGCGTCCTGTGCTTCATAGCATATCACCTTTTTATATTCGTCAAACACCTTTGCGGAGGCAACCGCCGTCTGTCTTGTCTCCTCTGCCGCGCCGATTAAAAACTCCGATGCGTAGCCGCTGTCAGGCTCGTTTTCAAGCACGGTAAACTTAACTCCGGCTTTATCCAGAGCCTTTATCGCGCGTACCGCGTTCTCCGGCGCAAGGTACATTGCATCTCTGCCGATTAAGAACAGCACGTCAGTTTTTACGGAGTGCTTCTCAATCTCCGCTTTAAGCGCAGCGTCAAGCTCTGTCTTTCCGTATACATTGCCGGTTTTCTCAAGATTTTCAAGCATTCTGTCTATGTACTTTGGCAGCTTGCCCTCAAGCGCCGCAACAAGCCTTGCTTCCTTTGTGAACGCCACCGGGTCCCAGCCTGTTACGCATTCCTTTGTACAAGCGCCGCAGAGCGCGCACTCGTATACGTTATCGATTATATCCGCGGAATATTCAACACCGCCCCTTGCAACAAGCGCAAGTATCATTCCTCTTGCTCTTGCAGTGTTCCTCTCGTGACCCGTCGCGTTTCCGATAGGGCAAATATGTCTGCACATCCAGCAAAAACGGCACTGATCCATATGTTCCTTACTCTTATTTGAAAATTGCATTTAGATTAACCTCCCTATCCTAAAGTCCGAGCTTGAACGGATTCATAATTCCGTTGGGGTCAAGCTGTTTTTTAAGTCCTTCAAACACCTGCATAGCGGGTCCGTACTGTTCCTTCATCAGTCTGCCGAGCTTTATGCCGACGCCGTGGTGGTCGTTTACCACACCGCCGTTTGCGATAGCCGTCCTTACGCCAAGACTCCATATAGCGTTGTGAAGTCTGAGCGCCTCGTGCGGGTCCTTCGGCGGATTGTCAACAATAAATCTGTCATAAATCATGCAGCCCCACTCATACCAGTGCGAGAAGTGCGCAATGAACTTCGCCTGCGGATAGTTTGTCTCAATCGCCTCCTTCATTGCCCAGTAGATGTTTTCGATCTTGTCATACGGCGCGATTGTGTCCATAGTCCCGAACATCTGCGGCAAATCCATCATGTGACCGGGATAGAAGAAGGTTATCTTCTCCTTCCACCATTTCTCGCCGTACTCCGAGCCTAAATCCTCTGCATGATAGCGGCCGAAGGTTTCAAGCAAAATCTTCTCCTCAACATCCACAATCTCGTTCACGCCCTCGATTGCTATGTTCATAAACGCGCCGGGCTTCTCAACTCCGACAATCTTCTTTATAAGGCTTGCCGTTTCCGCCTCGTTATAAAGGCGCATAACCGACGGTTTGAACTTTTGGAGCAGCTCACGCGACGCCGCGAATGCGTCGCTCATGTTCTTGAACAGGAATCCTCTGAACCGCCTTGACTCCGGCTGGTCATAAATACGCATCTGAGCCTTTGTCATGATACCGAGAGTACCCTCCGAGCCGATGAATATCTGGTTAAGGTCGGGGCCCGCCGCGTGCTTTGGCGCGGGTGATGTTTCAATTATATCGCCGTTCGGCAGTACAACCTCCATTTGGAGTACCATATCGTCTATCTTTCCGTACTTTGTCGAAACAACGCCTATACCTCTGTGGGCAAGGAATCCGCCGACGGTCGAGCAGGTGAGCGATGACGGATAGTGCATTGTCGCATATCCCTTCTCGTTAGCCGCCCACTCTATGTGCTTGTAGATTGCGCCCGTGCCGCACTCTATGTACATACTCTTTTCGTTGAAGTCATAGATTTTGTTCATTCTCTTTGTGTCAAGAATAATTCCGCCGCATACCGGAATCGCACCCCCCTGGGTGCCGCCGCCGCCGCCCCAAGTCGTAACCGGGATTTTGTAGTAGTTGGCGATTTTAAGGACGTTTGACACCTCTTTTGCATCCTTCGGCGATACGACAACGTCCGCCTCGGGCATTCTCAGACCTCTGTCCGCCCACATTCTTGAAAGCCAGAAGTAGTCAACACTGTGCGTTATTTTGTCCACCGTCTTTTCGGAGCAGTTTTCTCTGCCGACCGCATCCTCAAGCTCGGACAATACCATATCAAAAAGAAAATCGTTCATAATTATTTTTGTTCCTTTCCGTGCCAAAAGCACAAAGTAAATTTATTGGTTTCAAACAAACCGCTGTTTGGGTTTATTCGTACTTATCCGTTTATATTGTCAAATTCAAGCTCCGGAACGAATCTGCAAAACTCCTTTACAGTCTCCGCATAGCTGCCGTAAACCTCGCTCATGTGGTGAATGTACGGTCCGTCTATCAGCTTTCTTTCGATTTTTGAAAGGTCGGCAAACTCCGCCCAAAGATACGTTCCGAAGGTTTTCGGTCCGTCAGTGGTTTTGAAATCACCCGCAAGCATTGTATATTTGCCGTGATCGCCCTGGAATCTTGCTATCGTATAATTGCCGTCCTTTGCAAGAAAGCTCGGCTTGGTGTTATAAAGTCTTGCCTTCTCTCCGTCCTTTTTAATTGAGTACGGGAACGGTCCGCAGTGCCAAAGCAGCTCCGCATTTTTGTTCTCCGGGTGCTTTACGGTAAACTCACCGAACAGCGGCGCATCCTTGCCCCTTGACGCGCACATTAAAAGCGCCTGGGTAATCGCTCCGTGAACGTCCGATTCACAGGCAACGATATAACCCATATCATAGAGTATCGACATAGCAAGACACGGATTCGCGCCGAATGCCTGCGGCATCGACGTCCAGCACTCGCTTGAAAGAACGTCGCTGTCCGTTTCCTCGAATACCTCTTTATACGCATAAACAAAGGTAAGCATTTTTTTCAGCGTTTCGTCATCAAGGCCCGCGACATCATACAGCTTTTTAAGCTCCGCCAAATCCTTTTCAAGCTCATTCTGTTTTTCCTTATAAAGCCGCTCCAGCTTTTCGGTCATAACCGTCATGTTGACCGTCTGAAGGTTAATTCCGAATTTTTCGGTTATTTCAAGCTCGTTGTACATAACGCTCTTAAACGGATTCAGGCGCGTTCCCACCTGCGTTACGCGGAGCTTTTTAAAGTTTTTCACCATACAGGCAACCGACATAAAGCGGTTCAGTCCCTCGGTGAAAACCGCATCCTCTATGCGGCAGTTTTCAATATACGAAAACGGAACATTAAGCCTTCTCAACTGCTTGCTTATCGCAAAAAGTCCGCACTGGCAGTCGGTATACCTTGTTCCGTCCTCCTCGAACACCGTATCGAGCGGTCCCCACAGAAGCACGGGAAGTCCGAGCATTTTTGCGATTTGTCCCGCCGCTTCCTCGTTTCCGAAGTTGCAGTTGATAATAAAAATCGCATCCACGCCGCGTTTTTCAAACTCTGCCTTTACCCTTGCGCAATCGCCGTTTTCACTTAAAAGTCCCTCGTCATTCAGCCATTCAAGGTCAACAAACTCGGTTTTTTCATCCGAAAAGTTTTCCTTTATGTACTTTACAATTCTGTTTTTGTTCTCAACGGCATATTTCGGTGCGAATATGCCCTTTCTCGTCTTTGCGTCCGCAAGCCATCTGCGCTCCGGCACAAGTCCGATTTTCAGGCTGTAATCCAGCATTCTTAACATCCCCTTTTCATGGTATGTATATATACTACCACATTATGAAAATAATTTCAATAGTTTTGAGAAAAATTTTTAAAAAATTTCTTAATTATGAAAATTATTTTCACTTTTTCTTCTTGAAAATTTTTTTCATTTATGGTAAAATAGAGAAAAACACAAAAAAAGGACGTGGCATATGAACAACACGACACTTTAAATAAAGCTGAAATATGACG
>OGRO01001562.1_pt1 | contig 19460 bp, 14 predicted proteins | sample 1553451 | NCBI WGS metagenome assembly OGRO01 (sample SAMEA2580021, study PRJEB22360) | human gut metagenome
CCCGCTCGCATCCAACCTTTGCTCCGAGGCCACAAATATAGGGTATCGATTCTCTTCTCGGGCTGTCTTTGGATGGATTTTGTTTGAATTAAGATAATGGTTGTGGTATTTGAGGATAAAGACAAAAGTTATCTAACAATGTGAATTTCCTAGCTTCTGGCTGTGGCTACAATAGATGAATGAAATAGTGGGAGAGGATTTGAGGACGTAATGCCAGTTTTTCTGCTTATTCGAGAATAATCGTAAATAGCTAAATACGGAACTAAAAAATATAGAGAAAGCCTCTCTTTTTAACAATTATCACAGCAATTTATCAATAATTTCAGAGCAAGCAGAAAATTTCAGGACTCCCCCAATCCTCCACCTACTGTTTCATTCATCTACTCCAGCCACAGAACAGAAGCCAGAAAACCAAATCCTCTATATTTGTGGCCTGGGAGCAAGTGTTGGATGCGAGCGAGTGAAGCGAACATTCAACACGCCGCGACGAAAGTCACAAATATAGAGGATTTGGTTTCCTGGCTTCGTCTGTTAGTTAGTCAATGAATTAAATAGTAAGGAGTTTATTTTATGAAATGCGAAGACACATCGGTTATGCTTTCTATAAAGCCGATTGCCTATATTCATTCAGATTTTTCAGAGAAGTTCGGTATTCCCCGCCAGAGTGGTCTTGTGGATAGTTTACAGGCAAAGATTATTTTTACGGAAGAATTTCGAAATGGTGATTGTATCCGTGGAATTGAGGAATTTTCTCATTTGTGGCTTATTTGGGAATTTTCGAAAAACCAAAGAGATAAATGGACACCGACTGTCCGCCCTCCAAGACTTGGTGGCAATAAACGAAAAGGTGTATTTGCCAGCCGTGCTCCTTTTCGCCCAAATCCGCTCGGATTATCCTGTGTCCGTCTTGAAAAGGCTGTTCCAAACTCTCCAGAAGGCCCCATTCTCTATGTTTCCGGTGCAGATTTATTAGATGGAACCCCGATTTATGATATTAAGCCGTATCTTTCTTTTGCAGATGCACACCCAGATGCTCTGGGAAGTTTTTCCACAAAGGCACTGGAACACCGCCTGAATGTCCACTGCGAAGATGCTTTGCTGCACCTTATCCCAAAAGAAAAAAGACAGTCTCTTTTAGACTGCCTCTCCTTAGACCCGCGCCCTTCCTATCAGCATGACCCAGAACGAATCTACGGTATGCAATACGCAGGTTTTGATATTCATTTTTCAGTAAATGCTAACGATCTTTTTGTTACAGAAGTTATTCCTTCTCACGAAAAACAATAAGCTTACTGATAATATAATTTAGGACAACAACAACAACCTGTGCCACAACTTTTACGACGATACTGTTAAAATGAAGCTTACTAATAAAAATTAACAGTATCGCTTCTTCTACAATAAGTGTAAATAAGCGCCCTGTAAAAAAGTGAAAAGCCTCTATAAACAGTTCATGCATTCCGTGTGTCTCCACACTAAACACCCATACCTTATTTGTCACATAAGCAAATGTCACCGCCAAGATCCATGAAATAATATTTGCAATAAGTGGATCAAATCCCAGTCCCACATCACAATAGCTGTAGGAACCGATACTGATTACCGCTGTCATTCCTCCAAAAAATAAATACAGGAGCATCTCTTTATATTTCTGGTAAAACCCTTCAAAAATATTAAGTCCCGGCAATGCCATAATCTTATCAAAAATATCTTTTTCTTTCTCTTTCATTCCTTTTCTCCCACCAGTATATTTCTGATTATCCTTCTTCTTTATGTTCAATACACTTGGGGAATCATAGCACAACAAGAGGAAATGTGCAAGAATTTAATTCATCTGGAAGGTAAACAGACGCAAGAGGAAGGATACTTCCTCTAATATTAGCGGCTTTGGATGCTGCGAGAAGGAGTATTCTAAGAAAAGCCTCTTGTTAAAGAATATTAATTTTGACTCAGTTGTAAAAAACACAAAGTCGTCAAAATTAATATTCTTTAACAAGGGGCTTTTCTAACCGAATACTATGTTCTCGCAGCTCCGGGCACAAATAAAGGAAGTATCTTTCCTCTTGCTGTCTTTGACTTAATTTGGGTGAATTAAATCCAGTGATAGAGTTGATTTGAGGATTCGTACAGGATTTTTTGCTTATTATAAATGTAATAAAGATATAGCGATACTCACATTCACGTTGGAAAAGACAATGTTTCTCTTCTCTGGAATCTGCGAAAGCCAAACAGTCATAGACAGAAAGAACTATTACTGAAAAATACAACTATTTCCTCTCCCCAACTCTTCTCCTATTAAATAAATAACTTCATCTCCATCCAAAGCACAGCCCTCTGAAAGATAAATAAACCATATTTGTGGCCTGGGAGCAAAGGTTGGATGTGAGCATTTAAGCGAACATTCAACCTTTAGCGACGAAAGTCACAAATATGGTTTATTTATCTTTCAGGCGGGCGTCTCCTTCTCTTTTGGGGAGCGTCTCCCTTGCCTGCGGCAATCTACTTTTTAATAGTCACCTTTCTGATCAAACTCCATCTTCCATATACTTTTGTCTTACCATCTAATTTGTAAGCTCTTGCTTTGATGTAGTAAGTCTTTTTCTTTTTGAGTTTCTTGATTGTTTTTGTAAGGTTCTTTGTAGAAATCTTTTTGGTTGTTTTCTTTGTGAAGTTTACATTTGTGGAGTAAACAATTTCATAACCTTTTGCTTCTGCAGTCTTTTTAAGGCTTACTTTTACTTTTTTGCCCTTTAATGCTTTTGCCCTTACCTGTACACGAGCTGGTGCGGATGGCTTAGCCGGTGTTACAGGCTTTGTGTCATCAGCTTTCTTTGCTGGTGCTGTTACCATTGATAAATCATATTCGATATCATCTGCGCTTAAGCTTGATGTCTCATATTTTGTTCCATTTGTTTTACATGTCTGGATGTCCATGTACATTGCCTTAGCAAAGTCCATAGTTTCATTGCCGATGGCAATACCAAGTTTTGTTGCATAATATTCTAAGTTCTTTTTGTCATTCTTATAAACATTAAGCATCTGTGCATTTACATTTTTCTGAAGTTCTTCCATCTTTGTCATGTAAGCTTTATAGAACTGCTTTACACCTTTACCATAGTTCTCTCTGTTTGGTCCGTCACCGTCATTTGTCTCTTCACATAAGTAACCAATGTTACGGAAGATCCAGTAAGCGGCACGAGAGTTCGGCTGCTGTGCCTCTGTTTTATAAGCCTTTGATACATCTGTTAATAATGCTCCATAGAATGGTACAAATGTTGAGTAGTCTGGGCTTGCCATAGAGAACCACTGTACGGTAGCAAGTTCTGTTGGCATAGAAGAATTAATCTGGAAAATATGAGCTTCTGCTGTTCTTCTGCTTCCAATTCTGTAAGAAATGTTTCTTCCAAAGTTCATGCCTTCGTAACGATATCCTGCTAATTCATACATTTTCTCTACAGTAACATTCTTACAGGTAAAGAAAGGATCCTGATAATCTGCATCATAAATACCTGTGTTATCCTGACCACTTAAAAGATACTGTCCACCACGAATTCTGTCGGCGTTATGGGCTGCATAACCCTTTCCCGAATAAGAAAGTTTTACGTTGATGTCACCCTTTCCATCCTGAGCCGCTACATAAAATCCATTATTCTTAGCCAGTTTTACAAGATTAGGAGATGCTACAACATTCGCTTTATCGCTTAAGTCTACATCACCGATCACAAAACAGTTTGGAATGATTGCTGCTTTGTCAGAAGGCATCTTAATGGCACAGTAGTTATGACCAGTAAGGATTTCAAAATACCATACTTCGTTCTGGTCTGCGATGAAAAGGCCATCACCTTCACCAGCACCAACTGTATCAATAACATCTGCAAGGAGTTCTACACCTTCTCTTGCAGAAGAAGCCTGGCAAAGTACATAATCTGCAAGGTTTTCTTCTGTAATTCCGCCAACTTTAGATTCATATGCATCTATATATGGATCAAACTTTCCAACCGTCTTGGCTACAGATGAAGATGTAGTAGCAGACATAGAAACACCTTTTGTATTGGTTCCAAATTCACCGAAATATCCGTCTTCTGCCCCTTCACTGTCACGGCAGATTGTGTAACGATACGTTGTCTCTACTTTAATTGGAGCCTGAAATGTTGTTGCACCAGTCTCATCTTTAAAAGTCGCATTCTTCCCAACCTTTTTCGGCTGAATAACCTTATAAACCTTATCCTTTTTTGGAGAATAGTCCTCTGTACGGCCATACATTGTTGTTCCATCTTTTGTACAATCCTTACCTACATAGTAGGATGTACACGCTTTCGCTGGCAATGCTACAAAGAGCATCATACCTACAACAGAAAGCATTGTTAACATTAGTTTCTTCATCTTTCTTTCTCCTCTGATTCAATTAAATCCCACAAAACCTTCTTAAAAATGAAAAAATCACCATGACCTTCTGCATTTTTATTCATTTTTTGCGGTCTTTTCTCTATATGATAATACTATTTGAAAGATTCGTCAATGTTTTTTGCATAATTATTAATTTTTTAATTATTTAAAGTGATAAAAATATTATTTCTGCATTTTGTAAAATAATTGACATTTAAGAGCCTATTATTAAAAAAAATAATCTGACAACTCATAATTATATAATGCACGATAAAACTTTATACTTAATCCCAAATAGCTAAATTATCTCATGATTACGCAGCGCTTGATAAAACTTATAAATGATAAAAATGATATACCAAACCTAATTTCAAAAAACAGCAGCCAGAAATTAAGTGTTTCTCTCTTTCTGACTGCTATTTTTTATTGCATATTATTCTGTTGTTTCTTTACTTTCTATTCTTCTGCTGCATCTGATGCGCTATTAGAATTATTAGTTAATGTTGTATCGGCTGTGGCACTGTTTTGCTCCGCACTACTCGAATCACTGGCTGTTGTGGTGGCACTGCCTGCTGCTGTGCTGACACTCGTGTTCGCAGCTGCATTGCCTGTACTTGTACTGCTTTCATCCACGGCTCGCTCTAAAGTAATCTCTGATACAGATTCTCCATCTGCCATTGCAGCTTTGATTGTATCGTCCTTTATCTTCTTGCTTGTGTAAGTATATATTCCGTCTGCATCTTTCTTAAATCCGGCGGCCTTTAATTCTTTTTCTGTACTGTCAAAACCCAGGCTGCCTGGAAGTGTGATCTGTCCGTCAAACATTTCCTTACTAAAAGAAAGCTTTGTGACAATACAGTCACTTACTTTCTGGTTCTTATCGCTTAAATTACGGATAATAACACCGATTTTCCTGCCATCTTTATTCGTAAGAAATGCATCCTTTTCAAGTTTACCGCCTGGTACGAGGGTGGCATTTTCATTTCTAAGTGCTTCTAACTTCCATCCGTCTTTTGTAAAGTCAGATACTTTAGCGAGTAGTTTATATTCTTTATCACCGACACCAACAGAAGCAAACATCTTATCTGTATTCTCTACAACACCGTCCTCATTCTTTGTCTGTAATGCCTGTTCTTCCGAAGCCTGTTCTGCCTGCTTCTTCTCTTTTTTAAGAGTGCTGATTTCTGTCTTTAACTTCTGGTTCTGCTTTTGCAAAGACTGGGTCTGATAACCAAGTCCTGCAATAATAAGAACGAGAAGAACTCCAACTCCGCCGACAAGCATCTTACTGATTCCGCTGCTTTTATCGGATTTATTTCCATTGTCCTTTATCAATTCTGCTGCATTCTCCACTTCTGATGCCATTGATTCCTTCTCCCTTGTCGTATCGGACATCGATTCATCCGTACTTTCTGATACAAACCATTCTTCTGATTCTATTGATTCTCTTGCTTCTCCCTTTTCAAATTTTCCCTTCTTATTCTGGTGTCTCTTTCTTCTCTTTCTTGGAACAGAGTCCACTTCTGGATCTACTACTTCCTCTCCAGCTTCCTTTATCAGCTGATCAACCTGCTCTTCCCGGCTTAACTTTCTTTCAAAACCGTTCTCTGCATCTGAAAATGTCTCTGTACCGGCATCACTCACCTGTGACTCATACTTCGCTGACCCGACATTGCCGCTGCCGCTTTCCGCTTCGGAAAAACTGTTATCCTTTTCCTGCTGGTCTTGCTGCTCCTGTTCCTGCATATATACCTGCGTATCATCCAGTTCTTTTTCCGATAACATAATCCAGCTCTTCATCGTTGACTTTATCGACTTATCCTTCATTCTCTTATCCTTTCATGCATTATTTCTCTTATTTCCAGAGTGCATTAAAAAAATGCCCGATACCCTGTCCACAACAAAATCATGTGTATTTCCATGTGTATTCATACATATTAATGATGTTATCTGACTTTAGTCCTCTGTTCCACCTATATTAAAATACTGGTCAAGACCATCTGCTATTCCCTGGACAATCTCATCCTGATAATCATCGCTATTAAGCTTCTCATCTTCTTCCGGATTCGACATATAACCCATCTCTATAATCGTAGTAGGCACCTTTGCCCAGTTAATGCCGCTCATCGTATCCGTCTCCCAGACACGTTCCCTGTTTGCTCCTGTTGCCTCAACCATAGAATCTAATATCTTCTCCGATAAGGCATAACTTTTTTCATGCAGCTCGCCATTATATGGATTCTCTGCTGTCTGGCAGATCGTCATCATCCCTGCATCTGTGCTGTTATCTGAACCATTCGCATGAATCCTTAAAAATGCATCTGCATTATTATCATTCGCAACTTTAGCCCGTTCAGAATTTGAAATATCAACATCATTCTTATCTCGAATCATAATCACCTGATATCCGCGGTCTTCCAGCTCTGCCTGCAGCTTGACAGCAACTTCAAGGTTCAGCTCATATTCTTCTACTCCTGTAGATACCCCCGTTGTCCCTGAAGCTACCTTCGGCTTCGTCTCAGAAGCCCCCGGTCCCACCGGTTCTTCTTCATAATTTCCATGAGCCTGATGTCCAGCATCAATCACAATAACATAATCAGCTCTATGGCTTGCATCTGAGTCAAGTTCCGACTCAGTTGCTGACTCCTGCGCTGTGCTCTCCTTCACCTGCACACCTTCCGTTGCAGATTCGGCTGCCCCTTTCGTTGATTCCTCTGAAGCATTAACTGCTCCATCTGTCTTCTGTCCACTCCCCTGTTTTACCGTCTTATCTGCCTCTGCATGGCTATTTCCGCAGCCAGCCAGAGCAAAAATAAGCACCACACAAAGAAAAATCGTCTTAAAAACCTTCATCTTTTCACTTCCTAACTTAAATAATGAGAACATGCATTCTTATCTCATTATACCAAGCTATTCATTTTTTCGCCACTCATTTATAAGAGAAAATTCATAATTACAACAATAATTTCTCTACTGTCATTTTCCTGTTGTCCTGCTATAATTTATCTCTTACTTTCTTAGCTTTTACTTTAAACTATCCATTAACTAAAGCTAATGGGATTGCTGCAGCCTTATTTCAAAACTTTAATTTACCACTATTTTTTGCTTCCCATGTTATCATCTAAAAACTGCTGGTAGGACCGTGGCTGATACGTTCCACCGCTAAAAGAACAAAAACGGTACACACAATCGACCACATAATCTATCTCATTATAATCATTCGTCATATCAGGGTCTGGATAAGTAAACTTCAAAATATAATCCCTTTTCCCGTCATTTGCTGCTATAATATATACCCCTGTTTTCTCTGAGGAATCGGCAGAAGCGCCAATCAGGGTCCTTGCCATACCCGAGCTGTCTACTCTTGATGGATACATCTTAAAATACTTCTTATAAACTTCCGAAGAAAAATTTTGATAAAGCTCCCTTGCATTCTGTAAAGGATCGCCCTCATTTTCTTGTGTATATACACTAAGTTCTGCCTCATTTGAATCAGAAGCAGAGTTTCCTTTATAAGAAAATGTATAAGAAGTTCCTTCCTCATTCACCTCACTATGATTAAATAAATACTTTGGATAAGCAAAACTAAAGCTATCATCCTTCGCAGTCACTGTATTATAATCCTCCGGACTAAGACACGCACCTACATTCATACTGGAATTATCCGTATAAGCGAGCGTACTTTCTGTGGATTCTAAAGTTTTTTTATTTTTATTCTTATCTTTTTTCTTTTCTGTTGTTGCCTTCCCTGTCTTTTTCTCATTATTTTTCTTCTTATCGCTCTTCTGCGAAATCTCTTTCTTCGAATCTGGTACCGAAGACTGCTTACTTAACATCTCCACAACTTTCTCAGGAAATCCCATCCTGTAAAGACAAAAACCTCCTGTCAAAACAACGATCAAATAGACAACAATGAATCTCACAGATATTTTTTTATGTCTTCTTTTTCTTTTGGAATTCTTTTTGTTTGTATTAGTATAATACGCATCTTCTGGTATGTTGCTGGCTTCTCTGCTCTCGTGTCGTTCCCTAGCATTATCTATCTCTTTTCCGCAGCCTGGACAAAACTTTGCATGATCCGGCAGCGTTGTTCCACAAAATTTGCATCTCATGCGATACCACCTCTCTCATCTCACATATATCTGCATTTCGAGACTCTATTATAGCAGGAAACAAATTAGAATAATAGTCCGAAAAAGTCAGTAAATTCTGATTGCCGCAGGCAGGGAGACGCCATTGTAGAATATATCTCTTGCCGGATTTCCCTAGATAACTTCAAAAAGAAGGGGCTATTTTAAGCTTGATTTTGTTCCGTTGCGCTAAACGTTCCATTCTGCCTGATAGAACAACCTTGGCTCGAAGGAACCTCCACTGGAGCTTCTTTCGACCTGCTAAGGCATCGAAAACGAGCTCGCAAGGTTACAGTCAGAATCCCACAGCGCAAAGTCACAAAATTCAAGCTTAAAATAGCCCCTTCTTTTCAATTTTTTCTGAGAAATCCGGCACAAAAACTTTTACAGTGCCTGTCTACTCCCTCCAAATTCTACAAATGCGTTGAAAAAGATTTGGGGATGAGAACAGGAAAAATAGAAATTTTGGAAGATTACTTTTCAAAAAGATTGACACTTGAAGCAATTTATCAATCCTTTTGAATTAACAGGAAAATACTAATTTTTAGCTACACTATTATATTGATTTTGACATTAGTCATTTATGGTCTAGCGTTTCGGGAAAATCATTCCTACAACCTGCATGCCCTAAAGTGTGTTTGAAAAATCATTCCAGCAATCTGCACGCCTCAATTTACGGTATATTTTGCCTTCATTCAGTTGACGTAGCCCGCTACGCCGCCCTCATTCAGGCGAAATCTCCCGCAAATTGTAAGGCACATCTTGCAGAAAGCATTTTTCAAATACGCTCTAATTTATTATCATAAAATTGCTATGATATTATAATAATGGCTTGTGTGCAAAACTTTAATATCTTATTTCTCGAAAAGCAACTTGTTGATAAATCTCTAAATCCTACAATATGACTTCTGATTTTACTTCTACAGCCAAAGACAGCTCCCAAAGAGAACAGATACCCTATATTTGTGGCCTTGGAGCGAGGATTGAATGAGAGCCTTTAAGCGAACATTCAACCCACAGGGATAGAGTCACAAATATAGGGTATCTGCTCTCTTTGGGAGCGTCTATTTTTTAAGTTCCTGAACTTTACATGCATGTACTTTGTTCTTTTTATCATAGCTAATTCCAACCGCAAGAATTCTTCCTGTATACAACGGTTTTTGTCCAATTTTCCCTTGAAACTTCATTGCGTACTTTTTTTCAATAATCTGTTTGATGGCTTCTTCTGGTGTATGATCTACTTTTAATTCCAGTATAAGGCAATCTGCTGTTTTATCATATGGATAGAAAATGAAATCAACATATCCAATGCCTGCTTTTTCCTCACGTTCAACTTGGTATAGATCCCGTGCTGCAAGATAAATCAAATTTACAATAGCAGAAAGTTCTGTTTCGTAATTATATGATAGTAGTGGAATTTCTGTATTGTGGACATATTCGAGAATCTCATTCATTGTTTTCGTATCGCCATGCAAAGTGGCATAAAGCATTCTTTCAGATTCGTGTGCAAGACGATACACATATCCTAAAGAAGGTTCTTTTCGTAACATTGCAGCAAACTTATCCATCAGTTCTTTATTTGGAATGCTGACCTTTCCATTCTCAAAATTCAAAAATCCATAAACTACCATCGCAGAAAAAATTTCATCTCTTGTAGTAAGTTTCATAGAAGTTGCCGCGTATTCCTGAATTTTGGCCGGAACAGCTTCTCCTGATATCATCAATGCCAGATCATCCCGCACATCATCTATATTATGTTCAATATAATAATAAATCTCATCATATGGCCCTGAACTTGTCCAGTAAGATGCAAGATTATTATTCGTAAGTGCAAATACAACTGATCTTGGATTATACACGCTTTCTCCCCGAAAAGTATGATAGCCATTGTACCAGATGCGTAATCCTTCACGACTCACATTTTTGTGCTTTGTATTTTTTTCATACCGTTTGTATAATTCATCTGTTTCCGAGTCTGTGAATCCAAAAGCATCACTAAATTTTTCTTCTGAAATCATCGTATATTCCATAAACATATTAAGTTCTGAACCGCTTGAATATTTTGCGATTGGAAGAATTCCTGTAATATATGCAAGCAATACATATGGTCTATCTTTCAGTAAATTACGCAGAAAAAGTAAATAATCTTTTTTGTCCTGCTCTGTGATAAAATCCTGATGGAAAATAAAATCCCATTCATCAAATACAAATATAAATCTCGCATTAATATCATAAGCGTATATTTCATTTAAAACATCCCATACCGCCTCGTCCTCTGAGATTTCGACATCTGGATATTCCAGCCGGAGATCTTTGATTAATCTGTTTTCAATCCTATCAATATATTTTTCATAGGAAGTACATCTTTTGGGAAGATCATTAAATGAAATATGGATCACCGAATACTGGTTTTGATATTTCGTACATATCGGATTTGCTGATATTTTGCATTTATCAAATATATCCTCCGCATTTTTTGCTTTAGAAAAAAATGCCGCTATCATATTTGCTGTAACTGTTTTTCCAAATCTTCGAGGCCTGGTAATGCAAATATAATTATTTCCTTCATTTACTAAAGGAAATAATTGCTCTAGCATCGATGTTTTATCTATAAAATATGGCTTTACTGTTTCGCTTTTGTACAGGGTATAGGCAGTTGTTCCATTTAAATAGATTCCCATTTTATTTCCTCCTGACTTTTCAATGTTTTAAAGCTGATGCTTTTATAAATTATATCAGACATTGCACTTATTTCCCAGAGTGAAATTTAATAACTTCTGATTTGCCACAGGCAAAAAGACCAAAGAGAGAAGATATCCTATATTTGTGGCCTGGGAGCAAAGGTTGGATGCGAGCGATTAAGCGAACATTCAGCCTGCAGCGACGAAAGTCACAAATATAGGTTATTTCTCTTTCTGGTGGCGTCTCCCTTGCCTGCGGCAAATCAAAGTTTTACTAAGTTGTATAAATTTGCATCAAGATATTTTTTGAGCAGTTCATCTTCGTTATAGAATCCAGTCCACCCATAGTACTCTTCTGCTACGGCTCCGCCGATTGCTGCGAGTGTGTCGCTATCACATTTTAAGCGGAATACATTGCGGAGGAAGCTCTCGTAGGAGTCGCTTTCGTAAAAGCAGCGCATTGCTGCCGGTACACTTCCCATACAAGTCTCGTTCCACTGATATATTTTCTCCAATTCATCAAGAGGGACAGCAATGCTGTATTCATATTTTTCTGCTGGATATTGTTCTAATACATACTGGAAAATATCTTCTTTTGTTTTTCCGTGGCGGGCCATCCAGATACAGACAGCCGTTACTACGGCACCTTTGATTCCTTCTGGATGATTATGTGTCACTTCCGCAGATTTTTCTGCCATAGATATTACATCTTCTAATGCATCAAAATGTTCTCCAACAAAGGAGACACGCATTGCCGAACCATTTCCAAAGCTATTATATGGCTTCGGATTTTCGCCGTACATCCACTCATAAAATCTTCCGCCATATCCTGAGTAAGGATAAGGTTGTCCGATTTCACGCATTGTTTTTGTAAAATCTGCATTTTCTAAAATTGCTTTTTTCACCGCCAGAGTCATTATCGTGTCATCAGTATAAGAGCATCTGTTTGTAAATAACTCGCAATGTTTGTAATCCAGATTCTCTGGTCTGTTGAATTCAAATTGTGAACCTGCAATATCTCCAAGAACCGCGCCAATTACTGCCATAAGTTTCTCTCCTTTCATGGCTATCTTTCTTTGTTTATCCCGTGAAACACTCGACAATTGAATTACCGAGTACTTCACCTATAGACAAATGATAGTCAAAATAGATTACTGATTGTTCTCAATTGGATTATACTATATTATTTTATAAATTTTTTTCTATTGGCAGCGGTATTCTTATGATAATTACCTGAACTGTATTTTGCACCTCTTTTTAAAGCTTTTACCTTTTTCATGCACGCATTATAACCGACACGCTTTCCATTTACCTTACAATTGTAATAGTAATATGGATATCCATTCTCATGTTTTCTTGTCACAGAACCGGAAACTCCATATGGTTTATGATCAGCATATGTATATTCTGCAATTTTGATCTTTTTCCCATTCTTTCCAAGCTGGTAAAAATACTCCCTGCCTATTCCACCATTCATATAAGAATCCGTAAAATACTTTTTGTTTGTACAAATTGATACAGAGGTAAATTGTCCCAATGATTTAACACGTCCACCTGTATATGTGTAAATACGATTCCATCCATACGCATGTGGAGAATCCATATAGTAAAGAATTAACTCTTTTACCCCATCTTTATTAATATCTATGCAGGTAAAATAAAGCTCTTTTGAGCGGGCATAATAACCATTACTCCATTTTACATTTTTTAACAGCATCTTTTTGTACGCATTCATCGCATTTTTCTTTGTTTTACGAGATGCAGCTTCTACGTTTACTGTTCCCTGAATTTCAGGGACTACGTTTATCTGGCAAAGGAATAACAGGGTCATAATGAGACATAAGGTTTTTATTACGTTTTTTATAGATTTTTTCATCATATTAACTTCCTCCCGATTGTTTTTAAAAAAGGCTTTCCGCAAGATGTAACTCACATTTTGTGGAAAGCCTTTTCAACTGCTCCACAGCTATTGCACTATTTATATTCTCTTTCGGTTTGCTCTCGTATTTTTAACAAACTTTACTGTACTTTTATAGCGATAGCTGTTTTTTGCTGTATTATACTGTCTGGAATCCATATAGCCATAATTTTTAATGACTTTTCCACCTTTTTTAATGACACATTTTTCGTATTTATCATCCGGGTCGATTTTCCAATTGTGGCTGTTGTAATATGCGCATAAATAGGACTTTCCATCTTTCACGCAGAAATAAAGTGCTTCATCGGAAAGGCCACTGTTAATATAATTCTGGCCTTTCTTTGTGTAGAGCGCAATGTCTCTTCCATCGCTCAGGCTGCCTACTTTTCTTACTTTTCCACTCTTATAATAGTAAACATTACAGCCTGTGTAAGTGCCTTTTCCGAAACCTTTATAAGTTCCTATCAATAAAACTGGCTTGTTTCTGTCACCGATATTTACTACTTTGTAATACTTTTTCCCGCTCACGCTTTTTGTAAGGTACTTTTTATACGCTTTCTTCATAGAGGAAGCGGATGCCGCCTGTACATTTCCTGCCGGAAGGTTCGCTGAGTTCATAAAAAATACTGCTGCGATTAACAGGGTAAGGGTCATGATGATTCGTTTTGTTTGTTTCATTGTTTTTCCTCGCTTTCTCTTTATGGTGTATATGTTTTAATCTTACACGGCATAGTCGTTCTCTGTTTTCTGGAAGAAAGATATCGTTCTCGGACAGTCTTTGTTTTAATACGTCCCTTGCTTAACGTAACAAGAGTGACAATCTCACAATCATATTCTGAAATAGGTCTTTCCTGTAAAACCAGACCATTTCCGCTCGTATAATTATGTAAAGTTGGATGCCATGTATCATAAATAGCACCTTTTGCCTTCTTATACTTTCCTCCTTTATATTCATATACCCATATACTGCAATCTGTCTCTACGCCTCCATACTTTACAATTAACTCGGGCTTTCCATTTTTATTAATATCGCTAAAGGCATACCACTGTATACCCGGTATATAATTTTCCATACCTCTCCATTTTCTCATCTTACCCGTTACCTTTTTCGCCGCCTTTCTGTATTTGGCATTTAGCTTTCTGGCACACTTTTCATTTGCATTCTTCGGTAATGTTTTGCTGAGTCTTTGCACTTTGCGATAATCATTCCTTTTGTATGCCTGCAAAATGGCACGGTATGTACCTTTGGATGCCGCCTGTACGTTAGCGGCAGGCAGGTTCGCTGAGTTTAGAAGAAATACTGCTGCGATTAATAAGGTGACTGTTATGAGAATTCGTTTTGTTTTTTTCATAGTGTGCTCCCTTCTTGTAATTTTCTGGGACTGTGTTAGGTAAAATAAAAGTTTGGGCTTAAGCATATTGTGAAATGGTAAAATGCAGGATTTTAAGATTGCAGATTCAAATACAAAGCGGGCCGCACACCGTCAGGCCTAATGTAGACAAGATTGCCAACCCTGTACACCCAGCCATCACTATCCACCTCGGCCGCACCACGGCTACCGAAGCCCGGCGAGCGGAGCCACCACCATGCTCCTTTTTCTTCATCATAAACTCCTGATTTTTCGGCATATTCTGTTGCTTTTGCTATTCTTTCTTCTTCATTCGAAAATAATGTTTCTGCTTCCTTCTCGCTTAACAGAAACACCTTATCCTCTGTGTCGTTTCCTCCGCTTGTTCCATACTCCGAGTTATCTTCATTTTTTATCAAAGACGCCTGTATTTTTGCTTTTTCTGTCTTATTAAAAGCAGTTGTATAAAACTCATTATTTAACCATTTCCGAATATCACTTGTCTCCCATGTGACCTTTTCAAATTCTTCATTATATGGTTTTGCATCTAATACATATTTACTAAGAAGGAGAACCTGGTTTCCTTCATTTTTCATTACGATCCATTCAATTGGCTTTTCTGTTCCGTCTTTGTCCTGTGGATAATTTCCAAATTCTATTGTTTCTCCTACTTTATATTCTGGATTTTTATCTTTCTCTTGCGAAGAACTCTCGGTCTTAGATGCTGTTTCTTCAAATACTGATTTATTATACGCAAAAGTACCTGCTATTCCCAGTAAAATTAGTATTCCGACAATTAGCGGAAAATAGTTGTTCTTTTTTTGTACTTTTTTCGTTTCTTCTTTAGCCCTGTTACCAGATTGTCCCTCTTTTTCAGGAGTTATTGAGTCCTTCTCCTTTTCCATTCTCTGTTCCGGTACTTTATTACCTGAATTATTCGTTTCTGACTCTATTCCAGCCTCCGCTTCATTTTCTTCGGATGTTAAGCCTGCATTTTCTGAAAGTTCCTTAGATATTAATTTCTCGCTTTCCTGAACTGCTTCTGTTGTGGAGTATTTACTTTGTGGAATTCCTTCGGTCAGCATACCCGTCTTAGTTTCAACACTCTGTTCTGCTAATTCAGTTTCTACCTGACTCTGACTTTCTTCCGCTTCTGGTACACTGTTTTCCTCATATCCACCATACAAGTCCTCACAGAAGTCCCCGACATTCTGATATCGGTCATTTGCCGCAACGCTCATTCCTTTTATAATCGCTTCTTCTATCTGCGGTAAAACAGGAATTCCGAATGCGGAGATTTTTTTCAGGTGATCATCCATTACCCTCTCTATCGCATCGGGCGGATTCTCTCCGGTGATGCACTTATACATGGTGGCGCAGAGGGCGTAGATATCTGTCCACGGTCCCTGTACGCCATGGGTCTGATACTGTTCTGATGGGGCATATCCCGGTTTTAGTACGATGGAAAGGCTTTTTTCTCCGAATTCAGTATAGTCTCTTGCCGCTCCAAAGTCCATTAACTTTATTCTGCCATCCGGCAGTACCATGATGTTGTCCGGGCTGATGTCACGGTGAATTAAGCCCTGACTGTGGATCTCGTCAAGTGATTCAATTAATGGTACGAGTAATTCCACTAAATCTTCAGCATCGATTCTTTCATTTTCTCTTAAATACTGCTTTAAAGTAACTCCCTCTAAGTACTCCATGACAATGTAGGCTGTGTTATTTATCTCGAAGAAGTCTAACGCTTTGACGATTCCCTCATCTTTACTGAACTTTGCCATCGTGCGGGCTTCTTTTAAGAATCTCTCTTTTCCTTTTTCGTAGTTATCTTTTTCCCCGACAAAAGTTACCGTTACGGTATCTTGATACTCGATATTTCTCGTCACGATTCCCTGCGGGAAGAATTCTTTGATGGCGACCGGCTTTTCATGCAGTTCATCCATGCCAAGATAGGTGATGCCAAATCCGCCCTGGCCTAATACTTTCTCAATAGTATACCGGCCGATGAGTCTGGTTCCCTTTCGCAAGCAATGTAAGTTTTCTTCCATACTTTCTACCTTTTTCCTCTTAAATGATGCATTATATTCTTATATCTGATGTGCTATTTATTTCCGATTGGTTCATTCGTTTCATATGCCAGCTGAATATTATGATTTCCTTTTTGATATAGTTTCTTTGCCATTCCTGACATACGTCCATAACTCTTTCCTGAACCATAGGTATGCACTTTTTTATCCGGGCCAATGTATCGGTAACATTTACCGCCCATATAATAAGCACGATACTCTTTTACCTTTCTTCCCTTTTTCTGGTAAGCAAATGCAAATACCAGTTTGCTTTTTGAATAGTAATACTCACAAACTGTATTCTTTATAGAAAGGAAATCCCTTTTATCAGGTTTAATCTCTGAAAATACCAGTTTATTTTTACTCCAGTAATCTGTACTGGTGCTTCCATTCCTTACTTTTTTATATCTTCGCAGATTTTTCCTTGTGGAATAATAGCATTTTCTTGCATTCTTTACTGCTTTATCCGACTTTGCAGAAGCTTCTGCTTCTATGGTTGTTTTGCTGGTAATCGGGCTTATCGCAGGGGAACCGGCAAAGATAAGTGCTAATAATAAGATGGCTGTTGTTTTTACTACCTTTTTTACTGAATTTTTCATGAATACTTCTCCTCTCTTTATCGTGTGCATGTTTTAAGCGTACACGGCATAGTTGTTTTCTGTTTTCTGGAAGAAAGATATTGTTCTCGGACAGTCTTTACAAGAATTCGTTTTGTTTTTTTCATAGTGTGCTCCCTTCTTGTAATTTTCTGGGACTGTGTTTGGTAAAATAAAAGTTTCGGCTAAAACATATTGTGAAATGGGAAAATACAGGATTTAAGATTAGATATTCAAATGCAAAGCGGGCCGCACACCGTCATAAGCACCGCTGACAATACTGCCATCGCCGTAGACCCAGCCATCACTCCCCACTACGGCCGCACTACTACTATAGCGGCCCGGCGAGCGGAGCCACCACCATGCTACTTTTTCTTCATTAACATAAACACCTGATTTTTCGGCATATCCTGTTACTTTTGCTATTCTTTCATCGTCATTTGAAAATAATGTTTCTGCTTCCTTCTCGCTTAATAAAAACACCTTATCCTCTGTGTCGTTTCCTCCACTTGTTCCATACTTTGAGTTATCTTCATTTTTTGTCAAAGACGTCTGTATTTTTGCTTTTTCTGCCTTATTAAAAGCAGTTGTATAAAACTCATTATTTAACCATTGCCGAATATCACTTGTCTCCCATGTGACATCTCCCCATTCTTCATTATTATATGGTTTTGCATCTAATACATATTTACTAAGAAGGAGAACCTGGTTTCCTTCATTTTTCATTACGATCCATTCAATTGGCTTTTCTGTTCCGTCTTTGTCCTGTGGATAATTTCCAAATTCAATTGTTTTTCCAACTTTATATTCTGACTTATTATATACAAAGAACCCTGTTATCCCCAGCAAAATCAACATCCCAATAATTGGCAAAAAATATTTGTTCTTTTTTTGTATTTTTTTCGTTTCTTCTTTTCCCCTGTTATCAGACAGTCCCTCTTTTTCAGGAGTTGTTGAGTCCCTCTCTTTTTCCAGAATCTGTTCCGGCACTTTATTACCTGCATTACTCGTTTCCGACTCTATTCCAGCCTCCGCTTCATTTTTCTCAGATGTTAAGCCTGCATTTTCTGAAAGTTCCTCAGATATTAAATTTTCATTTTCCAGAACGGCTTCTGTTGTGGAGGATTTTTCTTGTGGAACTTCATCTTTCAGCATATCCGCCTTATCTTCAACACTCTGTTCTGCTGTTTCAGTTTCTACCTGACTCTGACTTTCTTCCGCTTCAGATACACTTCTTTCCTCATAACCTCCATACAAGTCCTCACAGAAGTCCCCAACGTTCTGATATCGGTCTTTTGCCGCAACGCTCATTCCTTTTATGATTGCTTCTTCTATCTGTGGTGAAACAGTGAACCCGAATGCAGATATTTTTTTAAGGTGATCGTCCACTAAGCGATCTATCGCATCTGGTGGATTCTCTCCGGTGATACACTTATACATAGTGGCGCAGAGGGCGTAGATATCGGTCCACGGTCCCTGTACGCCATGGGTCTGATACTGTTCTGGTGGGGCATATCCCGGTTTTAGTACGATGGAAAGGCTTTTTTCTCCGAATTCGGTGTAGTCTCTTGCCGCTCCAAAGTCCATTAGCTTTATTCTGCCATCGGGCAGTACCATGATGTTATCCGGACTGATGTCACGGTGGATTAAGCCCTGACTGTGGATCTCGTCAAGTGCTTCAATTAATGGTACGAGTAATTCCACTAAATCTTCAGCATCGATTCTTTCATTTTCTCTTAAATACTGCTTTAAAGTAACTCCCTCTAAGTACTCCATGACAATGTAGGCTGTGTTGTTTATTTCAAAAAAGTCTAACGCCTTAACGATTCCCTTATCTTTGCTGAACATTGCCATTGTTTGCGCTTCTTTTAAGAATCTCTCTTTTCCTTTATCATAGTTCTCTTTTTCCCCAACTAAGGTGACTGTTACGGTATCTTCATACTCGATATTCCTCGTCACGATTCCCTGTGGAAAGAATTCTTTGATGGCGACTTTCTTCTTATGCAGTTCATCCATGCCAAGATAGGTGATGCCAAATCCTCCCTGGCCTAATACGCCTTCAATGGTATATCGGCCTATGAGCCTGGTTCCTTTTCGCAGGCAATATAAGTTTTCTTCCATACTTTTTCCTTTCTAATGAGATTATCACTGCTGTAATTTTATTTTCTTTGTCTGGTATATTTTCAACGAAACAAATTGGGAATTTTTTCTTTTAAGTTGTAAAATTGTGCGTTAGTATAATATTAGAAACTATCCATCTTCACAAAAATATACTAATAAAAAATATCTTAAAAACCAAGAAAAGGAGGTCATTGATATTATGGTAACATT
>OGRO01001574.1_pt1 | contig 19354 bp, 16 predicted proteins | sample 1553451 | NCBI WGS metagenome assembly OGRO01 (sample SAMEA2580021, study PRJEB22360) | human gut metagenome
AATATGGTTAATCATTTCAGTGATTTGTTCTTGTGAATAAGGATTAAAAGAGTTTCCTTTTGGTATATATCTTCTAATGAATTCGTGACATACTTCAAGTTTACCTTTTTGTTGACTTTGCTTTGGATCACAATAAAATACATGGGTTCTTAATACTTCAGAGCCATTATCTTCAATATATTCAGGGTTAGAAAACTCACTACCATTATCTGTTAAGATACATTTAAATAAATCATAAAACATATCATATCCTAAAGTATCTTTTAAATAATCAAATACTTTAGAAACACATTCTACTGTTTTATGCTCCATTTTAAAAGCCATTAAAAAGTTAGAAGAAGTAAATAGAAGTGTAAGTAAAACAGATTCATTTTCACCTTTAATTCCTTCAACAGTATCCATTTCTACTACTTCGACATCATAGTTGTTTTCGATAAAGAAATCTTGTTTAAATTTAAGGAAGTCTTGATAGGTCCTACCAATTCTGTGCTTTGTATTTCTAGGAATAACATCTTGTCTTTTTTTTCTTTTCTTATATCTAACTTTTCTTGGAAGATCAATATTCATTGTATCCAAATACTCTAACTCTTGATATCTATATAAGGTTCTTTTACAAACGTTAATATCTTTATTTAAATTAACGATCATAGAAAAAGATAAACCCTTATTGACCCCTTCTTTAACGATTTGATTAAGTTTATTAAATTCCGAAGCATCCATGTTAATACCTTGTCTAGATGTAGAAAGAAGATTTTTATATTCACGATTAGCATCTTCGGCAAAATACATAAATCTATTTTTTCTACAGCCTTTACGCGATGGACAAGAATTACAAACAAAAGGTGTCTTATTTGTTTTAGGGCAATTCACATCATATTTAGGGGAAACACCATATCTATTGCATTTAATTAATTGCCTATGCTTTTTAATTTCATAATAAATCGTATTTCTGGATTTATTAATAAGTTCGCTAATTTCTGAAATTGATTTTCCTTCATTTAAGTATTGTTCAATTTGAATTCTTTTAGATAAATTCATATGTTTTTGATATACATTACTTGTATTCATAATAAGTCCCTCCTTTTTTAATACAAGCAAAATATCAAGAATGTATTATAGATAAAAATAAGCAAAAACACAAATGTGCTTCTGCCAATAACGATTATATAATATTAAATTTAGTCAAGGATCTTCGATGAACTCACTGTCGTTCGTCCTTGACTAAATATTGTGACACACTAAATTATATGATTATATTTCAAATATCAATTTACTTTTGAAATTGAATAAAGTAATTATAACAAGAAAAAGTGTTTTATAATTACTTTTTTTTATGATATAATAATTTTGTATATATACTTTTATAAGGAGTGGATGAACGGTGGATTGGCTAGTTAGAACATTTATTTATCCTATTTTTTTCGGATTAGACTGTGTTGTCTATGGATTGATTCAATCTGTTTATAATTTGTTTTTTCAATTGTCAAATGTATCCATTTTAGCCGATACGACAATTGAATCATTTGCCCAAAGAATCTATGTGATTGTTGGCGTTTTTATGATGTTTAAAGTGGCAATTTCTTTAATTACAATGATGGTGAGCCCGGATAAAATACAAAGTGGCGGTGGGAAACTGGTTCAAAGAATTGTCATTTCATTAGTTTTGCTTGTTGTGGCACCGAATATTTTTACACTAGCTTATCGTATTCAATCATACATTATACGAGACAATGTATTAGGTAATTTGATTTTAGGCGCTTCGAGTGCTAGTGATGCGGATTTGGAAGCAAGTTATGAGGATGGTGGACAGACGATATCGGTACAAGTGTTTAAGGGATTCTTCCATCCGGTTAATTCTAGTATTGAAGTAAAAACTCCAGACCAATGTAGTGGAGAAACTGGGAATGATCCAGCATGTATTTATGCGACTGCGGATTCAGTAGATGACTTTGGTGATATTATTGCAAGTCATGATTATGATTATAGTTTTGTTATATCTTCGATTGCTGGAGCATATGTTGCTTGGATGCTTGTTATGTATTGTTTTGATATTGCTGTTCGTGCAGTAAAACTGGCATTTTTGCAACTCATTGCGCCAGTTCCAATTCTAGCATATATTGATGAGTCAAAGGGAAATAGTGTATTTAACAATTGGCTTAAGCAATGTACTTCTAGTTTCTTAAGTTTATTCATTCGTTTAATTACTATTTATTTTGTTATATTTATTATTAGTGAAATCGTAAGACAGAATGGTTTAGGATATTATATGTTTGATGCAGATACACAACAATATGTATATTCTAGTGTCGGTTCGAATTGGTTACTTGGAGCATTTATTATTATCGGACTATTATTGTTTGCAAGACAAGTACCTAAGTTAATTGAAGATGTAACTGGAATTCAATCTGAAAAAGCATTCTCTTCAAATGGTACAAGTGCTTTCCTTGGTGCATTAGGTGGTTCTCTTGTAGGTGGTGCTGCTAACTTGGGAGCAAATCTTTTTGGAAGACACCAATTTAAACAGAAATATATGAATGAAGATGGGACATGGAAAGATGCAAAATATGCTGAACAATATCGTGAAAAATTTGGAGGCATGAGACCTTTAACTAGTACTTTAGGAGGAATGGGTTCAGGTTTTTTCCGCTCTGGAAAATTTGGAATGAGTGGAAAGAGTCCTATGGATGCAATTAGAGCTGGACGTATCGCAACGACAAATGCTCGTGAAGATAGAGCTTTAGGATATGGCTGGAAGGAAAAAATGGCTAGTTTTGTAAGTTCAACTACTGGTTCTAAGATTTATTCTGGTGAATCTAATAAACGTCAAGGCCGATTAAATGAGTTGGAAGATTTAATCGGAAATTTAGAAAGTGATGAAAAGAGTGCAGGTCAGGCATTTGATGACAGTATAGCAGCGTTATCTGGTTATCGTACTAGGGATATGAATGACTACTATAAAAATTTAAAAGCTGACGAAAATGGTAGTTATGATGATTATATGAAAGGATTACTTAGTAGATGGAAAGATGATTCTGGCAATACGATTATGGATCTTGACATGTTTAAGCGTTATGATGAAAATGCACGCAATAATATTATTGCTAGAATGAATCAAGCTCAGCTTGGAGCTATTGACGAAGCAACTTTTGTTGCAATAGAATCACAAAGACAAAAACATAATAGACTTCGTGCTAAATCAAAAGAACTTAAGGACGAAAGAGACAAGCTCGAAAAATCACAGGGTGCTGGTAAGCATGATAATTAAAGAAAGAAAGGGTGTGATACGAAATGAACGAAGATTATTTAATTCCTGCCAATTCCAAACGATCTAGGTTAATATTTGGATTGTTTACAATATTTGATCTTATTATGTTTGGTTTTGGACTAGCTATTACTCTATTTCTTTTGATGGTCGTTCCATTAAGTTCTACGTTCATCACAATAGTTGTTTTAGCTCCTGCATTAGTAACTGGATTCTTAGTAATGCCAGTTCCTAATTATCACAATGTTTTAACATTTTTACAGGAAGTATTTCATTTCTATACAGAAAGAAGACAATTTGAATGGGAAGGTTGGTGTATTCGCCGTGGCACAGATAAAAGGTAAGTATACTACAGAGTTTGTACCTGTAAAAGACATCAAGAACGGAACAATTATTTTGGATAACAATTTGAAAGTAACTGGTGTGAAAATTATGCCAAGAAATTTATTCATTTTAGATCGTGGTACACAAGCTGCAATGATTTCAAATTTAAGAAATGTATACAATACAATTGATTATGAATTTTGGGTTATTGCCGCTGATCGACCAGTTGATATTAGTGTTTATTTATCGCAATTACAATTACTATATCAAAGTATTTCAGATCCAATTCGTCGTAAGTTGTGTGTCGAAGATATTAATAAGGGAAATTACTTTATTAACAATAATATTGTTGATACTGAGTATTATTTACTTTTTAAAGAAAAGGACGAAGATAAAATTCAAAAACGTCTTCGTAATTTGATTACACAGTTTGCTAATGCAGGATTAACTTGCTTTCAAACTACAAATGAAGATTTACGTATTATTTTGGATAACTTTTTAAATGGTGGACAATCCACTACGTTTGGGACGGTGATGTCAGGTGGATATTAAAGCACAAGTCGCACCTAAAGGATTAGAATTTAGGCCTTCTGATTTTATTATCAGTGATAAATATGCGACAATTTTAACTGTTATTTCTTATCCAAAATATATCGCACCGGGATTTTTATCTGATCTTACTAGCATGTCTGGAATTAAGATGGTAATTAAGCATATTCCGTTCGCATCTAGCGAAATTTCGAAAATGTTAAATAAGGAAATTGCTGAGTTGAAAGAACAATATCAACAAGAAAGAGACAAGACGATTCAAGAACGTATTCGACAGGACTATGAGTCATTAGAAGCTTTTATTCAAATGATTGCTGCAACAGGAGCGAAAATATATGATTTTCAACTACACATTATGATTACTGCGGATAGTGAAGAAGAATTGACAAATAAAAAAATGCAGATAAAGAATTACTTAGAGGCGATGCAACTAAGAGCTGTTCCTCTGCGTTTTGAACAAGAGAAAGTCTTGAAATCAATTCTTCCTATTTTCCCAGATCAAGATATTGAAGAGAGAATTGGTACTCCAATTCCTTCTCCTACAATTGCGGCAATGTATCCATTCATCTTTGATAGTATCAAAGATCCTGGTTTGGCTACATTACTTGGAGTTGATTTCTCAGGAGGAGTTATTTTGTTTAATCAATTCTTATATCAAATTCAAAGAGGGGATCAAATTCAAAAAGAACAAAATCGTAATAATGCCAATTTGATTATACTTGGTACATCTGGTAGTGGTAAGTCAACGTCGATGAAAATGATGTTACGTAGTCATTTTAGAAATGGTTATAAGGTTATTGCAATAGACCCTGAAGGTGAATTAGAGGAAATGGCACGTCTTTATAAAGGTGATTTTATTGACCTAGGACGTGGTGGAGAATTTGGTATGATTAATCCATTTGAAATTCTCTTAGATGCGGATGATGAAGAATTACGAGCTGGTTCTAGTCATTCCATTCTTACAAGTACATTACTTTCATTAAAAGCATTTTTACGTTATTATGATCCAGAAATTCCTGGAGATGTATTAAATTTATTTAGTGAAGTAGTACAAGATACTTATCGTCGTTTTGGAATAGATTTTAACTCTGATTTCACCAAATTTACATCGAAAGATTATCCGACATTTAGCCATGTATATGAAACAATTGTCGGGCGTTTAAATGCAATGCCAGAAAGAACACGTGAAAGAGAGGTCTTAGAATATTTAGAAATGAAGATTAGACCAATCGTTCATGAATTGCGTTTCTATTTTGATGGTCATACAACCATTCAACCACATAGTGATTTTGTAGTATTTAATATTAGAGAGTTAATGAATACAGATACAAATATTCGTAATGCGTTATTCTTTAATATTTTAAAATACGCATGGGGTATGACATTAGATAAAAGTGTAAATACTGTGTTATCAGTTGATGAAGCTCATGTTCTATTAAGTGGTAAAAACGAGATAGGAGCTGAGTTTTTAGCGCAAATTCAAAGACGTGCACGTAAATACAATACAGGAACGATTATTAGTACACAACAACCAAGTGACTTTAGTGATCCAAATGTAATTATACATGGAAAGGCTATTTTTGATAATGCTTCTTATTATCTTGTCATGGGATTGAAGAAACAGGCAGTTGAAGATTTAGCTCGTTTAATTGATCTTAATGATAGTGAAATGGAAAGCATTAAACGTTATAATCAAGGTGAAGCATTGTTTGTATGTGGTAGACGAAGAATGCAAATACATGTTATTCCATCTGATCAAGAATTAGATTCTTTTGGAGCAGGTGGCGGATTATAAAATAATGTGAATTTCGCAGTAGGAATGAGGTGAGATGCTACATGAACCCGTTTTCAAACTTTTTTGGTAGAAAGAAACAATCTAATCAAGCTGATGCAGAGAACCAAGAAAATGATAGTGCTGGCGCACAGACTGCAGAAGCTATTGGCGGATTTGTTAACAAGTTAAAAGTATTATTACCAATAGGAGGAGGTGCGGCGTTTGGTAGCATCTTTCTCGTTATATTGCCTATTATTGTTGTTGCTGTTCCTGTTGTTATGATTATGATAGGTTTAGGGACAACGAATATTATGGCTAGTGAAATTGATGGTACCGGAACAGTCGAAGGTTGGGGTAGTGGTGAATCTGCTTTGATTGATGCCTTAGAAGAGAGAAATGAAAACTATATGTCTCGTGGCATTTATATTGACTTGCCCCTCGTAACATCTGCTATTTTTATTGGAAATAATGTTATGGGAACTTCTATGGGAGAATGTACCATGAATGCTACGGAATCTGGTAATGAAGATGATCCCATGTCTAATATTCAGATTCAATGTGAAAACGAACAAGCAAAACAAAGTTATGATGAATTAAAAAGAGAAGCTGACTTTCTTATGGAAGGAATGGTCGACGGAGATAGTGTGAAATCCGAAGAGGAATATCGTGCTTGGTTGCATGATAATTTTATTGAAAATAAGCTAATTGCAATTGGATATGAAATTCCTTCTAATGCTGAAGAGAAAGAACAACTATTTAACGATATGATTAATCAGATTTATTTTTATCGAGATATGTATGAATCCGTTTTAGAAAATTCAACTTCATCTTCTACGAGTGGTATGGCTGCATATAAAGTCAGAACAGTAGATGGGGTTAGAATTGTCAGTGGAAATATCATGGTTCGATTACTTGACTGTTTTCAATTTACTCCTTTAGAGGGAGAGGAACTTGTAGAGTTTGAAAATTATGTACTTGGAACTACTTATCAAGAAATAGGACCTGAGGCTGCGAAAGAAGCTGCCAAAGCACAAGCAATTGCAGTTCGTTCTTATACTTTAACTCGTGGAAAAGTCATGGGTGGAGAAATTGGAAAAATTTCAACCGAGGGTGAAAACACAGTCATTCAGATGCGTGCTTGTACTAACGATCAAGCATTTTGTAATCCAGATAAAGGATGTTGGTCTGATCTCCCTGGAGGAGATGTGAGTAACATTTATTCTGGTTATCGCCCAGATAAAAATTGGACTAGAGAAGTCTTAAGTGAAAGTGCCCCACTTCGTTCCTATGTTGCAGAAACAAATGGACAAGTAGCGGTAGACAAAGATGGTTTTGTTTTATATACAAGTTATAAGTGGGAAGATACAGAATTATTTGCTTCCTTAGCTGCTCAAGGATTAACTGCTCCTGAAATCATTAAAAAGAATTATCCACAAACTGTGGAAGTATCTACAATGCTTAGTAGTAATGGTAGTTTAGAGGGAGGACCTGACTTTAATAACGACATTGCTTGGCGACATCCTAATAATGGCTATCCTTATGGGCAGTGTACTTGGTTTGCCGCAGGAAGACTATATGAAATTTACGGAATTTATGATAGTAGATTGAGTCATGGGGACAAATGGGTAGGAAATTTAGTAAGGTATCATCCAGATGTATTTGAATTTTCTTTTTCCCCAAAGCCCGGAGCAATTTTTTCAGCACAATCCCATCCTCATGTTGGATTGGTTGTTGCAGTAAATGGAAATAAAATTACTGTTCAAGAAGGAAATTTAAATCAAACGACAGATAGCTGGGAAGTAGCAATCGAAGACTGGCAAGAAATGACATATACTTTTGAAGAATTTGAACGTAATTATGGTCAAGTGCAATACGCTAACCCAATCAATAGTCCAGTTCAATAGGAGGAATCGGTATGAATCAAAAAAAGAAAAAATTTCAATTAAATCGTAAATATATTATTCTCTTTGTGATTTTGATTGCATATGTTGTTCTCTGTATTATGGTTTTTGGTATTAAACAAAATAATGAAAACCGCGATGAAAGAGTTTATATTGTTTTAAGTCCAAAGCATAAATTCGCTTATTCGGATGGAAAATTAATTTCCTCTTTGAATTGGAATCAAATTTATGGAGATTATCGTTTTTATTCCTATAGTGATGGTGTTTATTTAGGTCAATATTCGTTGATGGAATATGGTTCGATGCTATATTTGTTTGATGAAAATAATGATTCCGTTGACTATTCTGGGACTTTATTTTCATACGCCACAGAGGATGATAGCCAAATAGATTTGGTCAATACACAATACACTAGTTTTGACTATGAAACGGAACAAGTACTTACATCTTTGTTGGCTGATACGGATATTTCAATGCCCGCTGATGAAGATTCGATTATCGTTCAAAAAATTCCAGTGGACTTAGATGATGATCAAGAGGAAGAAGTGTTATATTCTATTCGCTATACAACGTTAGAAGAAGATAAATCATTTTCATTTGTGTGTTACATGGATCAAGATAAGTTGTATCGAATTATCTCTAATACAGGCGGTACACATTCCTATTCTGTTCTTCAGGCACTTGATTTAAATGGTGATGGTGTAAAAGAATTACTGATTCGAGATGTTCAATATAGCTCAGTTGCAGTCGATTCCTACCTCTTATATCAACTTGAAAATGGTAACTATCATTTAACAAGTAAAGAAGGTTAAAAATGAAGCATTATTGTTTCATTTTTTCTCTTCATTGTGGAAAAAATTTTGCTCTTATAGTTATTTTATGATATTATATTAGTAGTAATTTATAGTAATAATGATGAACCGGAGGCTTTTATGAAATTAAAATTTAGAGCGGATAAAAAAGATATTAAAATTTTTATTATTTTTTGTATTGTTTTGTTGTATTTAGTGGCAATTGCGGTATGTAATGTTGTCAGCTTTTTGAGTGAAAATAAGTTAAGTGGTTTTAACCCACTTCCTGCTTTCTCTAAAGAGTATTTTGCCCCGACTATGGTATTTTATACAGTGGCTCTTATTTTTACAATTACAAGTGTAAAAGATCACTTTTTCGAGATGGATAAGGGAATTGGTGTAAAAGTAGGTAAAAAGGATAAAGGTGGATATGCGAGATGGGCAACAGAAGATGAGATGAAGAAAGAGTTAAAGAAAGTGGATCCACGTGCAGATGAGATTCCTTATGGAGGAATTCCATTAATTAATAATAAAAAAGGAATGTGGGTTGATAACTCTGAATATCACAACTTAATTATTGGATCTACCGGTGCTGGTAAAACGCAAGTTATTGTTAACCCACTTGTTAAGATTTTAGGAAAAGCCGGAGAAAGTATGATTATCACCGATCCAAAAGGAGAAATTTACGAAGAAAATGCAAATATGCTTCGTGAGAAAGGGTATAATGTTGTGCTTTTAAACTTCCGTAATCCACAGGATGGTAGTGGATGGAACCCATTAACTTTACCATATGAGTATTATCGTAGTGGAAATCAAGATAAAGCGATTGAGTTAGTAGATGATTTAGCAGTAAATATCTTGTATGATGAAAATGCCCAAAATCAGGATCCGTTCTGGGAAAAAACTTCCGCTGATTATTTCGCTGGACTTACTTTAGCACTTTTTGAAGATGCCAAACCAGAAGAGATTAACTTGAATAGTATTAGTTTGATGTCAACATTAGGGGAAGAAAAAGTAAAAGGAATGCCTGGTGGAAAGACATATATTACAGAGTACTTTAATACGAAAGATCCACAAAGTACGGCTTATGTAGATGCATCTAGTACGTTGATGGCACCATCGGATACAAAGGCAAGTATTTTGTCAGTATTTAAGCAAAAGATTAAGTTGTTTGCTTCACGTGAAAACATGTCAGAAATGCTTTCTCATAGTGACTTTGATATGAAGGATATTGGAAGAAAGAAAACGGCAGTATTTATTGTTATTCAAGATGAAAAGAAGACATATCATTCACTTGTAACAATTTTTATTAAACAATGTTATGAAACATTGATTGATGTAGCGCAAGAATCACCAAATGGAAAGCTAGCATATCGTACGAATTTTATTCTAGACGAGTTTGCGAATATGCCTCCATTAAAGGATGTAACAACAATGGTAACAGCAGCCCGTAGTAGAAGTATGAGATTTAACTTTATTATTCAAAACTTCGCACAATTAACGCAAGTATATGGAAAAGATAATGGTGAGACAATTAAAGGTAACTGTGGTAACATTATTTATTTGATTAGTAGTGAGCTTACAGCTTTGGAAGAAATTAGTAAATTATGTGGAGAGAAGAAATCAAAAGAAAAAGATAAAACAGCATCCACACCGCTTGTTACAGTAAGTGATTTACAACGTCTAGAAAAATGGTATGCGATTATTCTTAGAATACGTATGATGCCATTTAAAATAAGATTAAAACCAAACTTTGAGATGATGAAAGAAAATGCCTGGGGAAAGAAGTATGAAAAGGCAACATATCCACATCGTGAAAAGCAACCAATTCACACATTTGATTTGAAGAGTGTCGTAGATAAGATTGTTGCGGAAAAGCGAAGCGCATCACCATTTGGTGGAGGATCTTCTCCACTAGGTGGAGGATTCGGCGGATTTGGAGGTGGATTCGGTGGTGGAAATCCACTAGGTGGTATGTTTGGTGGAGGAGCACCTTCCTTTGGAGGAGGTATGCCAAAACCAACACAAGCACCATCTAATCCAGCTGCTAAGAAATCTCCAAATGAAGTAAATATCGAAGAGTTAGTAAAACGAATTGATGCGAAGATAGCAGCAATTGAAGAAGAAGAAAAACGAGAAAGAGAAGCCGTAGAAAAGAAGAAAAAAGAGGAACATGATCGTCAATTACAAGAACAAGATACCATTCAACAATTGGAGAAAGAACAGAAGAAAAAGGAAGAGGAAGAAGCCAAAAAACAAGAAGAACTTCGCAAGTTGAAAGAACAAGAAGAAAAAAGAAGAATAGAAGAAGAGAGAAAACAACAAGAAGTGATGGAACAACAAAGAAAGCAAGAACAAGAAGCTTTGCGTAAACAAGAAGAGGAAAAAAGGAAGCGCGAAGAACAAGAAAGAATTCAGAAGGAAAAAGAAGAAAAGGAACGTCAAGAAGCAATACGAAAAGAGCAAGAACGTTTCAAGAAACAAGAAGAAGAACGTTTAGAACGAGAAAGAAAAGAACGAGAAGAACAAGAGAGAATTAAAAAGGAACAGGCAGAGAGAATACGACGTGAACAAGAAGAGAGAAAGAAAAAGGAAGAGAATAGAATGCCTGTAACACCAATTATGGAAGAGGATAAGAAAGAGGTTCCTTCACAGCAACAACAATCTACTATAATTCATACTGAACCTGTGGAACCTTTACATCAACCATCTCCTTCTCAAGAGCAAGAAGAGCATGAGATTACAGAGGATGAATTCTTTGATGATTTCTTTAGTGATGATGACGATGACATGTAACATTTTATAATTCTCACATATATTAATATTAAGGTGATGGAATGATTTCAACGATTTCTATTCGGGAGTTAAAACCAAAATTGGGACAAATTCCCCTCATTGATATCAGAAGTATTGAAAGTTATAATAGTAATCATATTCCAACAGCGATTAATATTCCTTTTGAACAATTAATCATACATCCAGAAAAATATTTGAGACGAGATCAAGTTTATTATATTTATTGTAGTCGAGGGATTAAGAGTTTAAAAGCAATTCAAATATTATCAAAACAAGGTTATCACTTTATACACGTTAATGGTGGTTATGAAGAATGGGTTTTAGAAAATTAGGACTAGTTCCTAATTTTTTTCTTCCATTTTGATCTCACAGTTGTACAAGTCTGTTCAAAAGTACGATGAAAAGAGAAAACTCCTAATACTTTTCCCTTTCTCTTCTTGCACTACCTGATATTTACTGATATAATTTATTTAGGGTAAGGATCGAGGTGAGTGCATGTTAGATTATGTGATAATTGCCTTATTAGTTCTCGTAATTATATTAGTGATTATCTCTATTGTAAAAAATATTAATGAAGCAAATATTACAGAACGTTTAGGAAAGTTAGAAACAGAAATGATTAAAGAACTAAGTACTTTTCAGTCTGATTTATCCAAAAATTTAAGTGATGATTTTGATAAACAGTCAGAGAAAATAGAATATCGTCTTCGTTTGATCAATGATAAAGTGAATGAAAGATTGGATGAAAACTTTGAAAAGACGAATAAGACCTTCACATCGGTCTTAGAACGCCTTTCTAAGATTGATGAAGCACAAAAGAAGATCGATACACTATCTACGGACATTGTCTCATTACAGAGCATTTTAACAGATAAAAAAAGCCGTGGTATTTTCGGAGAAGTGAATTTAAGACATATTATGGCAAGTGTCTTTGGAGAAAATAATCATAAAGTATATCAGTTACAGTATACATTTGAAAATGGTACAATTGCAGATTGTGTTTTATTCGCTCCAGAACCATTAGGAGTAATCGCAATTGATTCTAAATTTCCATTAGAACACTATCGTATGATGGTGGATAAAAATAATAGTCAAACAGTTCGTAATGAGAGTGAAAAACAATTCCGTTTAGATATGAAAAAACATATTGATGCGATTAGTAGTAAATATATCATTCCAGGAGTGACAAGTGATCAGGCAATTCTATTCTTACCAGCGGAAGCTATTTTCGCAGAATTAAATGCTTATCACGAAGAAATTATTGAATATGCTTACAAGAAACGTGTATGGATTTCATCTCCAACAACGTTAATTAGTACTTTAACGACAATTCAAGTGATTATGAAGAATATTGAAAGAGATAAATATGCTTCAGTGATTCATAAAGAATTGAAATTATTGTCTGAAGAATTTAAACGATATAAAGATCGTTGGGATAAGTTATCACGTTCTATTGATACTGTAAGTAGAGATATTAAAGATATTCATACAACGACAAATAAAATTACAAAACGATTTGAATCCATTGATCGTGTAGAAATCAAAACAATTCAAACAGATGATGGTGGTGATACCGTTGAATGATAGAAACGAAAGAAAAGGATTAGAAGAATTAAAAGAAATGCGAACGAGATTGTTAGACGAATTGAAACAAATTCGTCAGAAGGAAATAGGAGAGATGGATTTTTCAAAAGAACAAGAACCAGATAGTGGGAGAAGTTCTTCTCATCAGAAGAGATTAGGAGCACATCCTGGGACAGGAAACTTCTTTAATCATGCTTCTGTGGAAACAAGAGAGGATAGCTTTAGTCAACAACAAAATGGCTTTATCAATCAATTTTTGATGATTATTATCGGATTTTGTTTTCTTTCGACTTTATATATGATTGCTTCGTTTTTGTTATTATGATGGATGATTCCATCTTTTTTTTGCAGGATTTCCTCATCTTTTTTGAGTAAATAAATAATATGGGATGGAAAGAAGAATTAGAAACACTGTTTGAAGTCACAATCGATGAGGAACAGATGCAAGTAATTACAGATCACCATTCTGTTTTACAAGTCATTGCTGGAGCAGGAAGTGGTAAAACATTTACAATTTGCTGTAAAGTTTACTATTTAGTACATGTCAAGAAAGTGGATCCCAAAAGAATTATGATGCTTTCTTATACGAATTATGCTTGCTCCGAAGTACAGGCTTATTTTAAGAAGATGAAGCTAGAAATAGAGGTGTTGACATTCCATAAATTTGCTTTAAACTTTTTAAAACTAAATCAGATGGAGTATCAAATTAAAACAGAAGAAAAGAAAGTCGTGGAAGAATGGGTCGAACAAATGCGAGAAAAAGAAAAAAAAGAGTATATCGATCGACTTTTGGCGTATCGGTCGACAAATGTTTTCAAAAAATATCAATTAAAATTGTGGTATTTGTTTTGTTCGGAATGGAAGAGTACGCGTAATTTGAAGTATATGCAGGAAAAGGTATTTGAGGAATATCGCGAAGGAAAGAATCCACTTCTTTTGGAATCACTGAAAAAATATAGAAAAGAAAAGGGATATTTGTTATTTCAAGATATGATTCCTATTTCTCTTTCTTTGTTAAGAGAAAATAAAACAGTGATATCAGACTATCAATATCTTTTTGTAGATGAGTTTCAAGATATTTCAAAAGAAAGATTTCACTATATCGCAGAATATACAAAGAAGGTAGGAAATGCATTGGTTGTAGTGGGGGATGATTATCAGAGTATCTATCAGTTTGCGAATTCCGATGTCAAATATTTTACAGAATTCTCACAGTTTTTTGAAAACTCGCATCGTATTTTTCTGAAAAACACATATCGCAATAGTCAGGAATTATTAGATTATGCACGTAAAGTAATTTCTAAAAACACGGGTCAGATCGATAAAAGGCTTTGTTCAAATCATCATTTAAAAGATCCAATTCAAGTGATTTATTATGCTAGCATAGAACAGTATGCACATAAAATTGCTGGTATTTTAAAACAATTATTTGAGCGAAAAAAGAAGTTAAAAGTGTTGATTTTAGCTCGTTATCAATTTGATTTTGAAATTATGCATGAAAAGTCTATTCAACGGACGTTAAGGAAATGTCCAGAAACTATCCAGATAGACATGTTAACTATTCATAAAGCAAAGGGGTTAGGGTATGATGAAGTGATTCTATTGAATTTAAGGAAGGGCAAGTATGGCTTTCCGAGTACTGTGATGAAAGTGGATATCGAGGAAGAAAGACGCTTGTTTTATGTAGCGCTTACACGGACGAAAAATCATGTCTATTTGTTGATTCCAAAACAAAATTCCTCTATTTTTGTAGAGGAATTATTAAAAGATTAGAAAATAGTAAGCGTATTGCTTTTCTGTCAATATTACATATTATACTATAAATTTTTCAAGAAAAATAGTTCACTACTTGAAAAACAGAAGAAAATTTTATATAATGTTATATAGAATAAAAGGAGGATAAAAATGGGGAAGGTAACAATTAAATTAAATGGAATAGATACTTCAGTAGATCTGATTCGTTATTTTGAATTGAATGGAAAACAGTTTTTAATCTATACTTTGGGAGAATTAGATAATCAGGCTTATCAGATTTCTTATATCACGAAAATAGAAGATCATAAAGGACAACTCTTAAGTGGAGAAGAATGGACTTTAATGACTGCCATTATTAAAAAGATTGCTGGAGAGGGTGCGACAATTTCTGAATTAGTTGATTTGCCGGCATCGTCTTTACAGGGACTCGATGTTTATTATACGAAACCATTTAAATTGCCTATGGCTTCTACGAATTTGTTGTGTGCAAAAGAAGTGAAAGAGATTGCTGTAGAAAAAAAAGAAGTGACAGAACAAGTACCATCTTCTGATACTGTAAAAAAACAAGAATTAGAAAATGATGCAGACCCGGTTCTTACAGAAAAGTATACGTTCCATGTGCAGGATGAACCAGTAGTACCAGATGAGAAAGTAGAAATTCCTGCTTTGGAACCTTCTAAAATGATTTCTTTCGAGGAATTTAAAGAGGATATGAATGATTTTGAAGATAAGTTAGATATTGATCAATTTGAGGAAATGAAGTTAGAGGAATTACCAGAGACGGAGCCATTGATGGCAGAAGAAGATCATAAGGAAGATGAAAAGGATATGAATCAGAAGAAGACAATTAAGGAAACGTTAGATGCATTGTTTGATACAACTGCAATGGATAGCGAAGAGTCTCCTGTTTCAAATAATGGCAAAGACGAGACGATTGCAAATCTAGAACATATGAAGACAGAGGTTAAGAAAACACCGATGAAAAATCGTATTGTTTCTGAGAAGTTAGCAAGCCCTACATTTATTCCAATTGTTCCATTTAAAGAGGAACAAAAGGAGTCATCAAAAGGGTTATTCAACGGTCTTTATGAGTCATTATTTGATCGTAAAAAAGAAGATACACCTCAGGAAGAGGAGTTAAAACCAATTTCTATTGAGGAATTTGATGTTCCTGATCTTCCAGATGAGATAGAAAATCAGGAATCTGATACTACGACTGGGGAGACTGGAAAGATTGACTATGAGAAGTTAGAAGCAGAGATTGCAGAACTTCGTAAGCAGATTCAAGCATTAGCAAATAAAATTGATCAATAATAAAATTACACATCTCAGTCTTTGGGATGTGTTTTTTTTGTGTGTTAAGAGTTGAAAATAAAAAAATGAACAATTTCTTGCTCATTTTAAATTCATAAATGGTGTCCCGCTGGAGATTCGAACTCCAGACCCTTTGATTAAAAGTCAAATGCTCTACCGACTGAGCTAGCGGAACAATACATAAAAATAAGTGGCTGCCTCGGCTAGATTCGAACTAGCGCATGCCACAGTCAAAGTGTGGTGCCTTACCGCTTGGCTACGAGGCAATTTCATGGTGGATGGGGGAGGATTTGAACCTTCGAAACCTAAGTAACAGATTTACAGTCTGCCGCGTTTGACCACTTCGCTACCCATCCACATGGTGCCGAAAACAGGAATTGAACCCGTAACCTACTGATTACAAGTCAGTTGCTCTACCAATTGAGCTATTTCGGCATGGTGGGCGATATAGGACTCGAACCTATGACCCCCTGCTTGTAAGGCAGGTGCTCTAACCAACTGAGCTAATCGCCCGATTTCTTGCTTCGACATAACTAAATATACCAGATAGTCAAAGGTTTGTCAACAAAAAAAATAAAATTAATGCTTGTTTTTTAAATTTTCTTCTATCCAAATAGGAAGCATCTTCTCTAAAGTACGAAAACCATGCATTGTTTCCTTAATGTGTTTTTTTGGTGACGGTTTTGTCTTTTGGCGATAATTGATATTTTTAATGCTTAATTTACAGTGATAAGATTCCTCGTCTACCTCAAGTATTTCAACAAAAATAGTATCTCCTATTTTTAGAAAATCATTCACATCTTTTACAAAACGGTGAGAAATTTCAGAAATGTGAATCAGTCCACTATAAAATTCCTTAAGAGAAACAAACGCTCCATAATGTTCAATCCCTGTCACAGTTCCTTTTACAATATCACCTTTTTTATATCTACCCATTTCTTCATCACCTTCATTATTATAACATGTATTTTTCTATTTATATAACGAAGAATTGAAAAAAAGCTTTATTTCCTACATAAAAATAGAAAAAGAAGTTTTAAGAAACAGCAATATTTATTTTGAAATTATTTTGGAGTCATGTATAATAAGAGTGGTGATGAAAATGAAACAAGAAGAAAAAATTAAAGAAATCATTGAAACATTACGCCCCTTTTTAATTAGTGATGGTGGCGATATAGAATATGTAAAGTATGAGGATCATATTGTATATGTAAAATTGTCAGGAGCCTGTGCGAATTGTATGTTAGTAGATTATACCATTCAAGATGGAATCGAAGCAGCAATTAAAGAAGAAGTTCCTGAGGTAGAGGGTGTTGTCCAGGTTACGGAGTAACACTTTTTATTTTAACCATTGAATTTCGGGGAGAATGATATGATTTTTGACTTGTTGATAGAGATATTTTAAAATTTGTTCAAATTCTTCATTCTTAAGCGTGATTGTTAATATTTCTTTTTCTGGTCTTCCATTTTCGATAATGGTTTCATAACAATCAAAATAATAACTTGGAAATAAAAAGCGGATAAAAAACAATTGATATTCTATTCCAGACAAAAGTTGGTGAGAAAAATAAAGTTGAATAGAATCCATGATTTCTTGGTTGTGAAAAAAGCAATCTTTTAAATATTCAGCAACATCTCTTACTTTTGAGTCTACAATAAAATTGAGCGGGTTGTATAAATCAAAGAGGGTGGAATTATAATACAGACGGCGATGAGCTAGACAGAACTCTTCTGTGGGAATGTTTTGTAAAAGAGAAACGGCATTTTCTGCCAGACCAATATAATAGCTAAAACTTTCACGAATTATGGGATATTTTTTTCCGAACTCACTCATTTGATACTCTAAATAATCAATTTTTGTTGTCCACCATTGATACCAATTTGCTTTACTGAGATGATTGAGTGAAATTTGACTTGTTTGTGTTTGGAAACGAAGAATATCATTTAAAATGAGTGTTTCTCTTTTTACAAACACTTGTAGTAGTAAATATGGCATTTGATTGATATATGTGATGAATTGCTGATCTTTATTTAAAATCATTTGATGAACAGGAATTTGATGTTGATACATTTCTAAAGTAAGTTGATAAAGTTTTATAATTTCTTCTAATGGAAGTGGACAGGGGAGAAAAACATAGTGGTTATGATCGATATCAAATTCATATTGTTCTTGCTTTTTGATGAGTGTATTGATATTTAGATGGTAATAGTAAAAAATCGCATTTTTCATCCTATGCACCTCTCTAATAAAAGGTATGTGAAAATAAAAAGAAACAGAACATAAACTGTCCTATTTCTGGTTATGCTTCTATTTCTTTTTTTGCGATACTTTTTTTAAGATAAAATATAGAATAAAACAGAGTATAGATAAAATAATTCCTAAAATTCCCAAGTTGATGAATTGTTGCTTTATCATCTCTGCGATCTGTTCTAGCAGTAAATAAATAAGGTCATTACTAGATTCAATGAGAATGGGAAGGATGTTTTGGCTGAGAATACCGAGGATCGGGAGGAGAATTCCTGTGAATAAAAGTGGTGTGGCAAAATAAAGAAGCCATGTTTTTTCTTTCCATTTACAAAGAAGAATCAAGATCATAAGAACGAATAGAATACCTACTGTGATGGTAATGATCTGTGGAGAAAGGAGAAATTCTATGCGATTCAAAATAGAACCTTGTATCTTTTCTCTTAATTCTTGTGTTGTTGGTAATTGATCCAGTAATTCATTGGCGTGTTTTTCTGTTAAGGATAAGAAGGTGTCTTTCTGATCTTCTGTTAAAGTAATGCCACTTTCTTGTTCAAATTCATCAAAGTGTTCTTCAATTAATTGAAGTAATTGGTCACTAGATATTGTTACTTGTTCAGAATTGGTAACAGTTTCTTCCAATATTTGATAAGTGATATTTCCAATCCATTCTTTTGTGGCAGTATGATTTAAAGTCGCATCTACAAATTCTTTTGGAATTCCATATTCCTCTGATACGAGATAGACATCATTTAAAATATCATCTACTTGCTTTAATTCTGGTCGATTTTGGATTTCTGTTGTGAGATCCATCTCATTGATCATTTTTGATATATTCTCTTCTTGAAAAATAGTTTGTATTGTGAACACCCCAGCTAGAAAGATAAGAGTAAAAAATAGAAGAATTGCGAAGAAAGTCGCACCGATATCTTTGATTATATGTTTCATATTTTTATGCTCCTTTTTTTCATTGTATCATAAAGCAGGAAGAAAAATCACTTTTTTCGTGAATTTTTAGACTAAATGCAGGTTTATGAAGTAACATTTAATTTACAAGAC
>OGRO01001576.1_pt1 | contig 19346 bp, 19 predicted proteins | sample 1553451 | NCBI WGS metagenome assembly OGRO01 (sample SAMEA2580021, study PRJEB22360) | human gut metagenome
GTTCATAGCCATTTCCCATTTCATATGCTGTTCTCGCATGATAAATCTCATCAAAGTAAGTACCTGTATAATAGGTAGAATCCATATCAATCATATCTTGTTCGTCAATCAATTCCCGTCCGGTTCTTGTATAACTCGTACTTTCTACATAGGAGACATCAGCAAGCTTCTCTTCCCCTGCGAGGCCAAACCCAATTTCATTCATTACAATCGCAGTATCGTAACAACGAATCCGTACATACTGATTACCAATGATAGAAACTGGTATTTTCGTCCATGCATACATAGAAATATTACTAATAAGAGTAACTGGTTTCCAATTGATTTTATCAGCACTCATTTCTACTTCAAATTTCACATCAGTCAAATTGACAGTATTCCCAAAAGGATCGTCCCCTACACCTACTAAATAATAGAGTGCATCAATATCTTGATCGCCAACATCTAAAATAACAGAATCCCCTACTACATCTGGTTTCCAATAAGTATTAGCCATCTTCGTAGAACCAAGCTGATAAAAGCCAAAAGCGGCGAAAAGTATCACAATAATTGCTAAATAAAGCCAATCTATTTTTGAAAACTTTTCTCTTTTCACTGTTTTTTCATATTGAAATTCTTTTTTCTTCTTATTCTTCTTTTCCCTCTTTATTTTCTTCTGAAATTGTAATATTTTTTGCTTCATAACGACACCTGCTTACTATATTAATAGTATAACAAGTTTTCTGAAAAGTCGCAACAAGGTAAAGCAAAAATCACGGTTGATTTACTTTCCCTTGTAAATGTTTAATGACCTTTTTTTCAATTCTAGAAATATAAGATTGACTAATATTTAAAAGAGAAGCAACTTCTTTTTGTGTCATCTCTTTTTGGCCAAATAAGCCATATCTTAAGATCATAATCTCTTTATCCCTTCCTTTTAGTTTTCCAATTTCTTGATAGAGTAATTTTTTTTCTGTTTCTTCTTCTAATCCTTTTGTAACAATATCCGCATCTGTTCCCAATACATCTTCTAAATGTAATTCATTTCCTTCCCCATCATAACTCAGACTATCTTCAAAACTAATTTCTGTTCTACGTTTTTTATTTTTGCGCAAATACATCAAAATTTCATTATCAATACAACGAGAAGCATATGTTGCAAGTTTGATATTTTTATCCAGTTGATATGTATTTACGCCTTTAATCAGTCCTATTGTACCAATACTGACCAAATCTTCCAAATCCACTCCTGTATTCTCATATTTTTTAGACAAGAATACAACAAGTCTTAAATTATGTTCGATCAACTTAGAACGTGCATAAGTATCTCCTGTCTGGGCTTTTTCAACATATTTTAATTCTTCTTCTCTCGTTAAAGGTTCTGGTAATTTATCACTACTTCCAACAAAAAATAAATTATATTCATCCCATAATAACTGCTTTAAAAAGTTCCATATTTTTAAAATCATTTATCCCTCCAATATTTTTGTATTTAAAATCATTTGAACACCATCCATTCGTATATCTTCTTCTAAAATACCAAGTAATACTTTTTTGCGAATACCAACTCCTTGAATATAAATCTGATCTAACAGCGTACAAGACAATAATCCATCCTTTCCCACTGCATGATAAGGAACATAAATTGGATGTTCTACAGTTGTTTTTAAAGTACTTGGATTTACCAATATTACAGGCTTTTTCATATAAGGATCCTGCAACTGATTCCCTGTATCTAAAAAAGCCGTAACATGATATTCCTTTTCGTGAAATGAAAAGGAAACCGCATAATAAGAAGCATAATTCGTTTTTAATTGTTTTAACTGTTTTAAATAAAAGAAAATAATCAGTGGAGATGCAATGATCAAAATCCAAAAATTCATAGAGATTCCATCATGAAAGAACACAAGACCTTTTTGCTTCATGGAAAACTGTACATTCAACACATACAAGCCACCCCCTAAAACAATACTGTTTAAGTATAAATATAGAATATTCTTGATGAAATAACGCTTATTCTGAAAGCGAAATGTCGCAAGTACCATCAAAATACTGATGATTACTTTTAAAAAAAACAATAGAAGAGAATTTAAAGGAAGAAAGAGAAAAAAGATAGAAAGTGCACCAACAAATGCGCCTTTTATACAAGCAAACAAAGAAACTTGTCGCTTTAATAAATAAGAAACACTTAAAAGCAACAAAAAGTCAAAACCAAAATTCAATAGAAAGACAAGATCTAAATATACTTTCATAGCATCACCAATGATAAGATATCACATCATCGATTCAAGAAATGTCGCATTATTTTAAATGCAAAAAAAAGCGAGGAGTTACGCTCCTCACCCGTCGTAGAAATTAAAACTACTCCACTCCCTTTCGGAGTGAACAGTAAGACATCTCTGTCTTACATCTTAACTATATCATGTTTCCAAAAAGAATACAATACTTTTTTACCATTTTTTTCCATTTTTTTCTTTTTGTTTTCAAACTGTTAATATATTTTACTTTTGGTTGACAAAAAAAGGACGACGTCCTTTTAAAATTCTCTTCTTCTTAGAAATGGAGGAATATCAATATCAGGATTTCCATCACTATCCTCTGTAGAGTCGATTGCATCTAAATTCAAGTCTTTATTCAGTTCTCTTCTTGAAAGAATTGGTTCTTCTGTTTTTTCAGCCACTGGTTCATTTAATTTTGGCTTATCTTCATCTTCAAAGCCAGTTGCGATGACTGTAACAATGATTTCATCATTTAAATTTTCATTAATCACAGCACCAAAGATTGTGTTGATATCTGTATTTGCACTTTCACGAATCACATCAGCGGCTTCTTCCACTTCAAATAAAGTAAGATTAGATCCACCAGTTACATTGATAATCGCATCTGTTGCTCCATCAATACTTGTTTCTAGTAATGGACTAGATACTGCTTGTCTTGCCGCTTCGGTAGCACGATCTTCTCCAACTCCCATACCAATTCCAATTAGTGCATTTCCACGATTTTGCATAACTGCTTTTACATCGGCAAAATCAAGGTTAATTAATCCAGCAACTGCGATCAAATCGGAAATTGACTGAACACCACGTCTTAATACATTGTCAACTTCTTTAAAAGAATCTAACAACGGCGTTTGTTTATCAATAATTTCTCTCAAACGATCGTTTGGAATCACAATTAATGTATCGACATTCTTTTTTAACTCTTCTAATCCTTGTAATGCTTGATTCATTCTTTTCTTGCCTTCAAATGAGAATGGTTTTGTAACAATCCCTACAGTTAACGCTCCTAAATTTTGAGCAATTTCAGCAATGACTGGAGCAGCACCTGTTCCAGTACCTCCACCCATTCCACAAGTAATAAAAACCATATCTGCTCCTTCTAAAGCAGCTTCTATTTCAGCTTTTGTCTCTAGAGCCGCTTCTTTTCCCACTTGTGGGTTTGCTCCTGCTCCAAGACCATTTGTAAGTTCTGCTCCAATTTGAATCTTAACTGGTGATTTTGAATTATTTAATACTTGTAAGTCTGTATTGGCAACAATAAAGTCTACTCCTTGTACTCCTGATTCTATCATACGGTTTACGGCATTGTTTCCTCCGCCACCAACACCAATAACCTTTATTTTTGCTAATTGATCCATTTCTAATCCATTTAACATACACTTTCCTCCTTATTCGCTGAAAAAGAATCCAAATACTTTTCCTAACATCGAATCATACGATTCTTTCGCATTTTGGGAAGACATCAAGTCCTCTTCCATATCAGTACTAATCATACTATATTCTTTTCCCTTTAACTTCAATTTACTTACAAAATACGCAATATTACCAACTGCAGAAGAGTACTTATTATTTCGAATTCCGATTAATTTCACATTTCCTAACTTTGCGATATTACCAAATACTTCTTTTGCAATATAGCTAAAATTTGCCAAATTGCTCGTTCCCCCTGTAATAATTGCATAATCAATATTACGACTTGTTAAAGAACGAATCTCCTTCTTGGCCAAGTTTAAAATTTCTCCAAGTCGAGAATACACTACTTCAGAAATTTCAAACTGATTTACTCTTACCACATCCCCATAAATATTTTTTACTTCACTATATTCATATTTACTCGCATGGCTTTTGTGGGCAAAAGCAAACTTCTCTTTTAATCTTCTAGCATCATCACTCTTTACCTTATAGACATAGGCAATATCATTATCTATATTTTTACCACCTAGTTGCAACATGGCATGCTTCACAATAATTCCCTTATTATAAAGAGATACAGATGTCGTTTCCGCACCAATATTAATAATTGCTCCAACTGTTGAATCTAATTCTCGATTCTTAAACGCATAAGCATCGCCAATCGCATCAATAGAAATATCAATTACTTCTATTCCTAGACCGGAAAACAATTGGACAACTGAATAAACATTTTTCTTAGGTGTAGAAACCATCATTGCTCTTGTACTTAATGTTCTACTAGATAACCCCTTTGGATCTCTTACATAGTCTTTTTGATTTACGAGAAAATCAATTGGCAAGACCGCAACCATTTCACGATCTTGAAAATCATAGTGTTTCATTGCTTCTGACAAAACACGACTCACATCACTTCCACTAATGATTCCGTCTTGAGTTTCATGGTATTCATCCATAACTTGTGGAATTTCTATCGTTCCTTTAATCATAGAACAATCCATGAAATAACTTGGAACACTGGCAATCACTTTTTTTATTTCAATACCTAACATTGCTTCAACACTATTGATTGCTCTTTTCAAAGAAGCAGTTGCCAATTCCACATCTGTAATTAATCCCTTTTTTATTCCCTCTGATTTTTCGGAAGATGCAGCAAGTAAGTTCAACTTGTTCTTGTAAAGTTCACAAACAACAACTTTGATAGTATCGGTTCCTAAATCGACGCTTGTATAAATGTGCTTCACAAAATCATCTCCTACAATCTAGTATTCATTATACTATAGTTTTTCGAAAAAGAAAAGGAAATCAAGAAAAAAGGATAAAAATTTTCCTATTTTTATCCTTCCATCACCTGAAAATACTCCCCACTATCGAGATATAAAATTCCCTTTTTCCCCGAAAATTTGGAAATAATTGTCACATAGTTATTAATATTACTCAACTGATTTGCAGTCAAATAAACATAGTTCCCGTCATCCATCGTAAATAAAAAGCGATTCGGATCCACATCGTTTGGATCATACTGCATTTCTGATATACGACGAATAATATCTGTATCTAAATCTTTCATTTTTTGAATCAATTTTGAATAAATCGTATCTGGTGTATAATTAACCAAAGTCGGAACGTCAAAAGAACCATCCGCTTCATCTCCACTTTCTAATATTGTTTTTTGTTTTGTTGTGTCATAAAAAAGAGGGCGATTCTCTTCGATCGTGATATGAACATCATAAAGACAACTTTTAGAAACCGTTGCATTTTTAATAAATACCTGATCCTCTAACTCTTTTTCAATTTGAAAAGAAAAATGAGTAAACGTAGATGGGTAATCTTCTAGTCCTGCAAGTTCTATCACTTCTTGATCCGATAAAAATTGATTCCCTGAAACAGAAATATTTTTTATTTTTTTCGGAACGAATACAACAATCAATACGATAATCATGGCAAGCAAGAAAATCGCAAGAAAGATACGTCCGTATAAAATTTTACGTTTTTTCTTAACAGGTGTTTGTTTTTTCTTTTGCTTTACTTTCTTTTTCGCCATAACAAACGCTCCTATCTATCAGAACTATTATATCATTCATCTATCATTAAGTAAATTCATGTGTCAATCGTTTTGAAACTTACTTGACAAAAAAAGTTGACAAACTTGACGCTTTTTCTAGAAAAAAATGAAATGATATTGTAGAAATATGTTAAAATGATATTATCTGTTGGGAGTTGAACCTATGAATTATTTCATTATTACAATCGGAAATTTATTGCTGACAGCAGCATATGCGTTGATTGCAGTTCCAAACCATATTATCAATGGTGGGGTTACAAGCACTTCACTACTGCTTTCCTACTATTTAAAGATAGACATTACATATATTAGTACTTTTTTGATTATTTTACTTCTTTTTTTAGGAAGGATCATATTAGGGAAAGATTTTTTTATCAAATCATTATATAGTAGCATTTGTTATATTATCTTTTTTAATTTCTTTCACTATACAGGAATTGCACTTACCATTTCGCCATTACTTTCTGCAATTCTAGCAAGTGTTCTTGTTGGGATTGGCCATTTTTTATGCCTAAGTCAGAATTCATCAACAGTGAGTTATGATGTGATTGCTATTTATCTCCATAAAAAAAATAAAAAATGGAATCCTGCTTGGATATTAGGACTGATTGGAATTCTCGTACTTCTGTCAGGAGCAAATACATTTGGTATTTGGTCAGTCATTTACGGAATCTTATTTACCATTATTCAAACAGAAATTATCTATGTTTTTACACAATTAAAACCTGCAAAAGCAGAAAGTGAAGATCATTTATTATCACAATTCCGAAAGTAAAACAAGAAATTTATTTTACAATTTCTTGTTCTAATTTTAAATCTACTCCATATTTTTTCTTAACATTCTTTTGAATATCTTCTATCAGTCCGACAATGTCACTTGCAGTGGCATTGTTTTTATTAATAATAAAATTCGCATGTTTTTCTGATACCATTGCTCCACCATATAATTTTCCTTTATACCCAAGGCTCTCAATCAAACGACCTGCATAATCTCCTTCTGGGTTACGGAAAACACTTCCAGCACTTGGATATTCTAGTGGTTGAGATTCTAATCTACGAATTCTACGGTCTTCCATAACAGAAAAAATAAGTTCTTTCACTCCATGTTTTAATTCTAATTTTGTACTGAGACAAACACAGTTCGGATGCTTTTTAAAATAAGAAGTACGGTAGTGAAAATCACAATCTTTATTTTTCAATACTTTTTCTTCTAAATTTTCATCTAAATAAGTGACCTCTTTTACTAGATATCCCATATCACTTTTATAAGCACCCGCATTCATAAAGATTGCTCCACCAATCGTACCAGGAATTCCACCTGCGAATTCTAATCCTGTTAGAGAAGCTTTGGCCGCTTTAATAGATAATTTTGCCAGAGAATAACCTGCTTCTACATAAATTTCTGTTCCAGTTATTTCCATCGCATCTAATTTTTCTAAAGAGATTAAAATTCCATCATAAAACCCATCTGGAAAAATTAAGTTAGAACCATTACCAATAATCTTCCATTTTTCGTTATTCTGGTTTAATTCTTTTATTATTTTTTTTAATGCCTCTTTGTTTTCAACAATTACGAGGGCTTTTCCTACTCCACCAACATGATAAGTATTATAATCTTTTAGTGGTACATCATAAATGATTCTACCTACATCTAACGTTTCAATTTCTTGTTTCATTGTTTTCTCCACCTATAGTAACAAGCTGATACAATTCTTTTACAATCCTTGTTGCACTATCTGTAACAGCCATTTTTTCTAGATTTTTTTTCATCATTTCTATTTGAATAGGATTAGAAAGAACCTGATCGATCGTATTAACTAAAATATCGTCTTTCAATTCTTTTTCCTCCAATAAGACAGCTGCTTTCGCATCAACAAGTCCCATCGCATTCTTATACTGATGATTATTTGGTACGTAAGGACTTGGAATTAAAATACTTGGAACATGAAGTGCCATGATTTCGCTCAACGTGGAAGCCCCTGCTCTTGAGATCATAAGATCTGTTTTTTTCATAAAAGAAGTAAGTGGGACATAAGGATAGATATGAACATTAGAAGGGAAAGAATATTCCATGACATGATCATAGTCTTGCTTTCCCGTCACAAAAGCAACTTCATACTCCTTCTTTTCAAAATAGCGCATACTGTCAATTAAAAACTGATTAATTCCACTCGCTCCAAGAGATCCCATAACAATTGTTACTAATTTTTTTCTATTAGAAAGCCCATACTCTTCCTTCTTAATCGGTTCTACTTTTAAAGCATCTTCACTACATGGATTTCCTGTATAAACTGTTTTCTCTTTTGGAAATTCTTTCATACTAGAAGGAAAAGAAACCATGATTTTATCGACATACTTACTTAAAAATTGATTACTTGCTCCAGGAACACTATTTTGTTCATGAATAGCTGTCTTAATTTTTAACTTATGTGCAGCCAGAATCACTGGTGCAGTCACATATCCCCCTACTCCAACAACAAGATCAGGTTGAAATTCTTTCATTAAGCGAATACACTTTTTATAGCTTTTGTAAAAACAAGAGAGGGTTTTTACATTTTTATAGATCTTTTTTCGATATAGTCCATACATTTCTAAAGATTCGAAGGGAATTCCCTTTTCTGGAACGATATCTTTTTCCATGCGATTGTGCGTTCCAATATATAAAATACGAACATTGGGATCCTTTTCTTTTAAACGGTTAATGATTGCTAAAGCAGGATAAATATGGCCTCCGGTACCACCTGCACTAATAATTACGTTCATATGATTCCTCCCACTTTATTATACCAAATTATATGATTGTTTCAAAGTAATTATCACGAAAAGCGATAGTAACGCTCTTTTGGAATCAGTGTCACATTTTTTGCTTTTGCCAATTCCTGGACACTAACAACCGCATACCCTCTTTGATATAATTCATCGGCAAATAAAATAGCAGCATCAACACTACGGTAATATATATCGTGCATTAAAACAATATCTCCATCTTGAATTTTATCGATGGAATTCTGATAAATCTCATTCGCATCGCGGTATTTCCAATCTAAAGTATCTACATTCCATAGAACAATGGGAGTCTGAATGAACGAGAGGGTTTCCTCACTATAGTTTCCATAAGGAGGACGAATAACAGTAGGATCTTTTCCGATTGTTTGATGAATGAGCTCTTGGGTGTGATAAATCTCATAATTCTGATCTCCGACAGGAATTTTTCGTAAATTACGGTGCTGATACGTATGGCTTGCCACCTCAAAACCATTCTCATCTACATATTTTACTGTTTCTGGATGTTTTTCTACGTTTGTCCCCAACATAAAGAACGTCGCATTCATTCCACGTTTTTTAAGAGCTTGAACAAGAATCGGAGTCGTATTCGGATTTGGACCATCATCAAATGTAAAAGCAACTACTTTTCGATCTTTGATATAATCCTGAAACCAAACATCTTTCTCTTTCTTAATACCTAGTTGTTTCCAATCGATATCTTCACTCAATAAATAAAATGGAATTCCTATTTCATAATTAGAACCTTCTAAATTGATTTCAAAACACAGTTGATGATCTTTTAAAAGCCAATGATTCTCTAACAATTTGACATCTTCATTCCAATCAGGAAAAGAAGCTTCTCTTTTTTTCTTGTTCCATTCTAGTCTAGTTAGTGTTTTTAGCTTTTCTTCTTCTTCAGAAGTCCATTTGTGAAATAATTGTCCTAACTTAAGAGGCTTTTGTTCCTGGTTATGATAAACCATTGTGTCTCTCTCAATTCTTTGTCCTTCTTTTCTAGTCCAAAGAATTTGGGTTAAATTACCAAGCGTATTTACTTGGTAGGTCGTTTCTTCTTTTTTTCCTTTTTTTAATTGCTTTTCTTGATAAGACTTTACATATTGATTTAAAGTATTATCAGAAAACACGGGAACTTCCATTTTTGTATTTCCCTTTACAATTTCATAATATGCTTGTCCGTTTTGATCTATTTGTGTTTTATTTCCCACTTTCAATAACAAAAAACTAGAAAGTGCGACAGCAACAGTTAATACAAGTGCATATTTCATGTATTTTTGATTGTTTTTCATTGCTTGTTTCATACATCTCACCCATTTTGCTTAATACTATTATACCCATTTTTGAGGAAAAGAAAAGACTATTAATCATTATATCATCAATCAATAGCCCTTTATTCAATATTACCATTAAGATAATTTTCTTTTTAATGTAAACATTGCTGCAGCACTTAATCCGCAAACACCAAGAATCAATAAGATACTATCAGAAGTTTCAGGGTTTTCTGTAACATCTTCTGTTGGTTCTGTTACTTCTGGTTCTTCTGTTGGAGTAGTTGGTTCTAGAGGTTCTTCTGTATTCACAGTAACTTCAGTTCCTTCTAATAATTCATCAGAAGTATAAACAACATCTCCATTTGCATCTTTAATTACAAGTGTATTTCCTTCTAAGTCAATCGTTTGTGCAGTATCGATTGTATTTTCTACAGTAATCGTTTTATCAGCGGTAATTTGTGTTGTATCAACATGAATTGGAGTTTTACCATCTTGATTTACGATAGATAATGTTCCATCCATAATGATTGTTGGAATTCCTGTTACTTCATTACCAATACCAAGTTCAATACCATAAGCATTATTATCTAGTAGTAAATCTTGAATAACAAGAGTTCATCCATTTGCTAAAGCAGCTCCAAATCCACTGTTTCTGATAGTAACACCATTTAATACAACAGTTCCTCCATTATGGGCTTGCACACCATATTTTGGTGAATCTGATAATACAAGATCATTTAATACAAGTACACCACTTGTTGAAGAAGATAAAATTGTATCATTTCCACCAGATTTTGGATAAGTAGCAGTAAGTGTGTTACCATGACCATTAATTGTAAGATCCTTTTTAATTTCAATTGGAGCAGTGATGTCAAAATCAGAGCCAATCTCAATGACTGTTTCATCTGTTGCTAAAGCAGCAGTAAGGTCTTCATAACTGTTTACTTCTGTAGCAGCACTTACACTTGTGAATGGAATCAATAGCATTCCAAATAGAAATACACCAAAGAACATCTTCATACTTTTTTTCATTTTTTCCTATCTCCTCTCTATGATTCCAATATATCATATTTGTAACAATAAGACAATGGATTTTTCAGGAATTGTTGTCAATAGACAGTTAGATATTTTCTTCGCGAATTGATTCTAAAATATTTTCTTTTCGCACCTTTCTTGTCGCATACATTGTTGTAATAAAAACAATGAGAAATGAGAATAACAATGCGATCAATATCGCTTCCCAAGGAATCAAAACAGATTCGATATACATTGAAAAATTAAACGCAGAGTGTAAAATCACAATGAGAAGGAATGATACGAGAAGTGCAGCCAAATAGGCCTTTGCAACAAAGAATAAACTTTCTAAGAAAAGAATCTTACGGAATCCTTTCGGACTTAATCCGACACTACGTAACATGGCAAATTCTTTTTTACGAAGAGCTAAGGAAGTAACAATGGTATTAAAGATACTCGTAATGCCAATAAAAGTAACTAGGGCTATAAAACCATATAATAGAATTTTAATTGCTAAAATAATACGGTTTGTTCTTTCGACACTTTCTTGTACATTTTCATAGTAAATTCCACCAACAATTCCCTCATCTTCAATATTTTCAACTTCTTTTTCAATGTTTTTAAAGTCATCGCCATTCATATAAAGGAAATCAGTTGTCGCAAAAGAATAATCGTTTTCTTGCATGCCATTCACAAAGGATTGATAATAAGATTCTGGTACGACAATTGCAAAGAAACTGGGGTCGGCCAAAATACTTCTTAAACCATATGGAATGGTTTCGATCATCGTGATGTTTTGAATTGGATCACTACAAGCTTCTGTTTGGTAATTTCCACTATCATCAAAGCGATCACAATATAATGTAAGGCTAGAAATAGAACCTGGCTCAAAAACACGATTATTATAACCTTTTCTCGTAGTACCTGACACCGCTTGGAAACGCACTTGATTGATTAAGAAGACAGTTCCCTCTTCTTTTCCATATTCATCTAATAACGCTTGATAATCATCTGGATCAATGGTTGCGATAATCACACCAGCATTCAACTCTTCCACAGATAAATCTGTCATATCCTCTACTACTGTTTGATATTCTTTGTAATAAACAGATGGATCTAATTTTGTTGTTGCATAAGTCCAATGTACTTCTTTACTTTGTTCTGGTCCTTCTACCTTTTTTAATCTTGAAAAAATCGGTTTCATTTTCTCATAACTAGAAGCAGTGATTGAAATTCTCGCATCATATTCTGCATTTTGAAACGTAGTATCTGTTCCATATAGTCCATAATTTAATAATCCAGAGAATGTGATGAATAAAACAATACTAATAAAGAGAGAAACAACAGTAACACGGTATTTTTTTCGGTTTCTTTTAATATTTTTTAAAGCAATTTCTCCTTCAATACCAAAGAATTTGGAAATCCATTTTGGTGTCTTTATTTTCTTTTTTTCAATCTTAATATCATCATTTTGACGAATTGCTTCCATTGGTTGCATCTTTCCTGCTTTTCGTGCCGGTAAATAGGCAGAAAGGAAAATAACAATCACCATAAATATCACAGGAACAATAATAAATACTGGATAAATATAAAATGTAAATGGGATATTAAATAAATCAGGTGCTAAGTTCATCACGACATCTAAAGTAATTTTAATTCCCAACATACCACTCAATACTCCAATTGGAATTCCAATGAGAGCAACGATCAATGCCTCTACAAAAACGGTTTTCATCAATTGTGATTTTGTTGCTCCAATACTTGCGAAAATACCGAATTGTTTTTTTCGTTCCATAACTGAAATATGAAAAGAGTTATAAATTACAATAATACAAGCAACAGAAATCAAAGAAAGAACAACACCCAATACAATCACCATGGTTGTATTATAATTTCCATAACGGCTATGGCCTAATGCGGATAAATAGTCTTGATGATATGTCATATTTTCAAACATACCATGATCATACTCAGTAAGTCCTAACATGGATGCGATATGTTCTGACTCATCATATGTATCCCCTACATTTTTATACGTGATATAAACATTAGAATTAGCTGTTTCTAAATTCTCCCCTGTATATAAGATATATAATTCACTATAATACATTTGAGGGTATGCATCATATTCATAAGTACCGACAATACGATACGTCTTAGACTCTGTAACTTCAAATGTTTCATTTTCACTTCTTACCGTTTCTGTAATTTCTTCATTATCTAGATATCTTTTCCCTAATTGTAGTGTGATTTCATCTCCAATGTTTAAATACGGATCGTATTGTTTTAACATCGTATCAGGTACGAGAACTTCTGTTCCTTTTGTAGGGTATTCCCCTTTCACATTACGGAACGATTTATGATAGTTTTCATTCATTCCACGTAACAGGAAGAAATGATCTTCCATCTTTTCATCTATCGCATAACTAATATCACTCGTAATGGATAATTCTTTTACTTTTACATTGTTTTCTATAAGGGAGAAATCATCTGTTTGAACATGATCAAAACGAACGTGATAATCCCCGGAATAAGAGACGATAGAATCCAACAAATTCTTTTGTGCAGAAGAGAAAATAAGTCCAATGCCAACCATCAGCGCACAAGATAAAATCACACCGATGAGAGTAACAATCGTACGTTGTTTATTCATTTTCAATTCTTTTATTGTTAATTGATTTAAAATTTTCAAGGTTACCTCACCTTCTCATCTTTTATAATTTTTCCATCTTTAATTTCAATAATACGATCTGCAGTCAAAGCTAAGTCGTAATCGTGGGTAATCATAATAATGGTCTGTTTGTATTTTTGATTGGAAAGACGAAGTAATTTCATAATTTCTGCACTTGCTTTACTGTCTAAGTTTCCAGTTGGTTCATCAGCAAGGACTAGAGCCGGATGATTCATTAAAGCTCGGCCAATAGATACTCTTTGTTGTTCACCTCCGGATAGTTCATTCGGTAAGTGAGTTACTCTTTTTTCTAACCCTAATATTTGAATTAATTCCTTTAAATAAGATTCTTCTACTTTTTTACCATCTAATAACACAGGAAGTGTCATATTCTCTTTGACGTCTAAAATAGGAATTAAATTATAAAACTGATAAATCAGTCCTACTTGACGACGACGAAAAACAGCTAAATTTGTTTCATTCAAGGCATAGATATCTTCTCCTTCAACATATACTTTTCCGCTTGTTGGTTTATCTACAGCACCGATCAAATGAAGCAAGGTACTCTTACCAGAACCGCTTGCTCCAACAATAGCAATAAATTCTCCTTTCGATACAGTAAAGCTAACATCATCAAGTGCTTTTACTAATGTTTTGCCACTTCCATAATTTTTACATAAATGTTCTACTTTTAAAATTTCCACTCTATTTTCCCTCCTCTTGAAAATATTCAGAATAGGATACTCCTTGTTCCTGAATCGTAGAAGCTAGTTTTCTTCCTACATATCGATAAGTTAAGAAGTCATTTTCTTTATAAATTATAAATCCATATTGATATGCATGTAGTTGAAACCATTCTTCTAACTCTTTTGTTTGCTCTGTTTGTTCTGCCTGAAAAGATACCAACAATCCTGTTTTTTCTTCCCCTGCTCCATTTTCTTGGTATCCTTTTTCCAATTGAAATGGGATCCGATCTCTTCCTGCACATTTTGTCATATCTACTAAATCGTGATACATGTCATTTTGGATCATCACACCCTCATAAGAGACCATATCTGATTGTTTAGATACTTTGGTCGTTTCTACTGGTTTTTCTTTCTGATAATGCGCATATTCACTAAATCCAAGCAGACCTACAACAGCTACTACAATAAAAATCATAATTAATTTTTCATATCGACAACTCGTCATACTATCACCTACAACTCCATCATACCTAAGTTTTATGACAGTCCGGTGACAAAAAGAGTGACAATTTCGTCACTAATGTTGAAAAGTGGGTAGTATCATTCCCGAATGGAATCTCTAAAACCATCTATATTCTGCACCCACTTTTATTTTTTTACAAATCTTCTCTTTGATTTAATACCATCTAATGCCTAAATAATAACAAGTTGAAATAAAACAACTGAATCGATACTAGGCCTTCTATAATAGCTACAATATAGCATTATTTTGTGTTATACTTAATGAAAGGTGACGTGAACAATATGAAACTTGAAATAATATTTTTAGATTTAACAACTTACAAAACTGACCCAGATTTTTATGAAAATGCTGTTGCCAACATCTTTGACAGTAATTATGTCAATGTTGAAAATCAATTAAAACATAAAAATGTTTATTTTGTAATTGCTTTTATGGACAATGTACCGTGTGGTATTGTTAGAATTGCTCTTATTTATAAAAGAAAAACTGTATATTGCATCAGACAAGTTTTAGTATTAGAAAAATATAGAAACAAAGGTATTGCGTCTAAAATGTATGAAAAGTGTATACCAAAATTAAAAGAACTAGGAGCAACAAAAATTTTAAGCTTTATTCTACAGCAAAATATACCTTCTAAGAGACTTCACTCAAAATTCGGTTTTTATAATACACCGAAAGGATATTATGAAAACACGAACTATGACGGTAATGGAGAATTAGACGAAATGTGGTGTAAAAAAATATAGTCTAATTAGAGCAAATCAAATAAAGAAAAATAAATTATTTCCCACAAAGCTCTAAAAATTTGTCAACACCCAGGAGCGATAATTCGTCACTTATACGTTTGCTTTATAAAACCGAATGATAAAAGTTGTTCCCTTCCTCTCTGTACTTTCTACCATTACGCTAGCATTTTCTTTTTGTAAAATGGACTTAGACATATTAAGTCCTATTCCAATTGATTCACTGGATGAATTTTTTCCTTTGTAAAAACGTTCAAAAATATGTGGTAAATCTTCTTTGGCAATACCATTTCCATTATCTTGAATCAAGAATTCTGTATAAAGAGGATTATCTGTAATCTTGACAATGATCATGCCCCCTACTTTGGTATGTTCATGAGCATTTTTTAAAATATTGACAAACGCTTCTATGGTCCACTTCTGATCGACAATCACCTGTGCTTTTTTATCACCCACGATCAAAACTGTTTGTTTTTTTAACTCTACAGGAATAGAAATTGGTTCTAAAGCTTTCTTAATTAATTCTTTTGCTTCCACTTTTTCTTCTTTTAAAGTAACCATTCCAGAATCTAATCGCGACATCTTTAACAATGTAGTAATCAACCACTCAATCCGTTCTAGTTGACTGCGATTCTTCTTGAGTACTTCTTTTTTCTTTTCTTTTGACATCTTCGTACTACTTAATAAATCATTCATGACATACATACTTGTCAGTGGAGTTCGTAATTGATGAGAAATATCAGACAGAGTACTCTCTAAAAAACGATTTTGTTCCATTGCTTTCTTTTGATCTTCTTTTAAACGCACTGTCATTTTATAAATATCATTTTTTAATGAAGATAAAATACCATCCTCATAATCACGAATGTCTAAACTATAATCACCATCTAAAACTTTACGTAAGTAAAGATCTAACTCTTTCAATTTACGATCTTGATGAATTTGATACCAAATATATGCGCCATTTAAAACAAGAAACACAACGATAACAAAGAATAACTGTTGCCATAATAATTCACGATAACTTTCTTTCAAGTCATCAAAGTACAATAAATCATCGACATCTGTAAATCCATATTTTTCTAAAAAAGAGGTATCTACTTCGTGAAAGTCTGTATTTTGATATAGTTGAATTAAAGATTCTTCTGTACTAGGATATTCCTCTGAAAGGGCCTTTAGAAACGTTCCTTCCCGTTCATAAATCATCTGCTGATAAGCAGTTGTGATTGTATGATGCATGAAGAAAGCAAATGCAATACAAAATAGAAATAATCCAAGTTCTAATAGAAAGAACTGTTTTCTTTTCTTATTTAACATATATCACCAATTTTATATCCTAGTTTACGTACTGTTTGAATGATTTTAGGGTTGTTTGGATCATCTTCTATTTTCTCACGAATTCTTTTAATATAAACTGTCAATGTATTATCATTGACGTATTCTTCATTGACATCCCAAATACTTGCGAGAATACTTTCTCTTTTTAATACTTGATTATAATTTAAGGCAAGTGTTAGAAATATTTTATATTCAAGTGCTGTTAGCATCACGTCTTTTCCATTTTTAAATACTTTTGCTTGATGCATATCTAATGTCACTGGTCCAATTTGAATAGTACTAGATTGATTTTTTCCACTACGTCTTAATACAGTTTTGATTCGAGATAAGAGTTCACGGACTTTGAATGGTTTGGTGATATAGTCATCTGCACCCATGTCTAATCCCATTACAATCGATACTTCTTGATCATTGGCAGTTAGAAAAATGGTTGGCGTTTCCTTTATTCTTCGCATTTCTTGAAATAGATCAAAGCCATTTTGATCTGGTAAATTTAAATCTAATAATACAATATCAAAATTTGTTTTTAAAAATTTTTCTAATGCTGTTTTCGCATCTCCTGCTTGAAATACATCAAAATTTTCTTGTTCTAAATAATATTTCAATCCAAAACGAATTGGCTCATCATCTTCTACAATCAATATTTTCTGCATATTTTTTTCAACTCCTACATCTATTATACAGAATAAATAGAAAAGTACGTGACAAAAAAGTAAGAAAAAAGATTATTTCACAATAATCCCTAAAAGTTTAGATAAAGAAAGTGCTTGTTCTGGATTTACAATCATTCCACGAATACTTTCTAAATCTGTTTTTAATCCATCTATCACACAGGTTGTGACATCAATTCCAGAAAGAGAAGCATGTTGAACTTCTAATTCTAATAATTCACTATCTTTGATCTCTAATTTTTTACACTTCGCGTCTTGTAAGACACAGTTTTGAAACTGGCAAGAATCGATACAAACATCTTGAAAAGTGACTTCTGAAAAATTGAGATATCGTCCGACACAATTTTGAAATGTTACTTTTTTTAAAAGACAGTTTCCAAAGTCGGTTCCTACCATTTTACAATGATCAAATGTCACAGAGTGAAGCGAAGAACCAGAGAAACGATCTTCCCGATTCCATACAATGTTTGAGAAATCACAATTCTTAAATACGACGTCATAACAAGAAATATTTTCAAAAGGAAATTCTGTAAAGTCGACTTTTTCAAAATAGCTGTGATTACACTCTGTAATGGATGTAAAATAGAAAGTATCTTCTTCTGTCATCTTTACATCATCAAGAATCTCTGTATCTATTTCTACTTCTCTGATGGGTTTTAATGTTTCTAATTTCATTCTTGGACTAATTCTCCATCGTACTCATCAAGTCCACCGATTTCATAGACATTCGTATAACCAAGAGAAGCGAATTTCGCACTTGCTTGAATACTACGATTTCCACTTTCACAATAAACAAGAATCATCTGATCATAGTCTTTTAATTTGGCAACGACTGTACCATCAATTGCATGAAGAGGAATATTGATTGCTCCTTTGATATGTCCTTGTTGGTACTCCTCTTCTGTTCTCACGTCGACAATCTGAACCTCTTTTTCCTCCATGTAGGTCTCAGCAAGATCCATAGAAATCTTTGTATATCCAGCATCTGTCTTTTCGATTTCTTCCTCACCACAACCTGTTGTTAATAATAAAACACCTAATAAAAGAATCATTATCTTTTTCACAAACATCACCTTACTGATTATAACAAGCACAATATAAAATTGCAATAATAAAATACTTATTTGTTTTGAAGAGACATATGTGTTATACTTTTTCTAGAAAAGATAGGAAGTGATTCCATGAGTTTCTATGCACATAGAGGAATTTATAATAACAAAACAATACCAGAAAATACCATTCCTGCCTTCCAAGAAGCAATTCGTGAACACATCAACATAGAATTAGATATTCAATGGACAAAAGATCAACAAATTGTTGTTTTTCACGACGAAGATTTAATAAGAATGGCTGGAGTAAATCGACAAATAAAAGAAAGTACTTATGAGGAATTAAAAACAATAAAGCTTCAAAATACTTCCTTTACAATTCCTTTATTAAAAAATGTATTAGAACTGGTTGATGGAAAGTGTACTCTTTTAATAGAAATAAAAGGAAAAGTATCGAAAGAAAATTGTGATCAGTTATCTTTCTTACTTTCAAATTACAAGGGTAAAATCATACTACAGACTTTTTATCCTTCCGTTATTTTAAAAATACATAGAAGTTCTCTTCATAGCTATCCTACTGGTATTTTATTAACGAATCACTATCATGGGTTAAAAAAGAAATTCTATGAATTATATATGTTTTATTTCTTTATCAGAAGAAAGTATTGTTCTTTTATTTCTAGTCCTAAAGAACTCCTATTTCATGTAAAAAAATATACAAAGAAGGAACTATTTGTTTGGACAATTACTTCAGAGCAAGAAATAACACTGTTTCAGAATGAAGTAGATCATTTAATATGTGATATTGAATCGAGTAGAGAAAAATAATTGATATTTAATTATTTTGTCCCTCTCACACCACC
>OGRO01001638.1_pt1 | contig 18988 bp, 19 predicted proteins | sample 1553451 | NCBI WGS metagenome assembly OGRO01 (sample SAMEA2580021, study PRJEB22360) | human gut metagenome
GCGATTGGCGGGAAGCGGGGGCCCAATCGGCGATTATTACGGTAGCGCTAACACGTGGGTTGAAACGCGAACCCGCAGCACGTCTCCCGCAACTGGAGGAAGTCGCTCCCCGCAAGGGGAGCGTGGGTTGAAACACGAGCGGCATGATCTGGGACGGCGATAAGCAGGTGTCGCTCCCCGCAAGGGGAGCGTGGGTTGAAACGGGAGAGCACGCTGAAGAAGCTGTGCAAGTCGCGTCGCTCCCCGCAAGGGGAGCGTGGGTTGAAACGGGAGAGCACGCTGAAGAAGCTGTGCAAGTCGCGTCGCTCCCCGCAAGGGGAGCGTGGGTTGAAACACCGGTGGCTTTGTTAAGCGCCACGCCCCCGAGGCGCGTCGCTCCCCGCAAGGGGAGCGTGGGTTGAAACAGGACGCTTCACGCGATGGCCGGCACCTACGAGACGTCGCTCCCCGCAAGGGGAGCGTGGGTTGAAACAAGGAGGACGAGGGGCACATCGTAGCCACGCTGGGTCGCTCCCCGCAAGGGGAGCGTGGGTTGAAACAGATGTAGACGACGGGCCGCCCCCGCAGGCGGCCCCGTCGCTCCCCGCAAGGGGAGCGTGGGTTGAAACCGCACAGGTCGCGAAGCTCAGCCAGGAAGCCCAAGTCGCTCCCCGCAAGGGGAGCGTGGGTTGAAACCCCGGCGAGCGCGTCAAGCGTCGCGCCCCCGAGGGTCGCTCCCCGCAAGGGGAGCGTGGGTTGAAACGAGGAGGCGCGCAGAGAGCTGCGTCACTGGTACGTCGCTCCCCGCAAGGGGAGCGTGGGTTGAAACGTAGAGGCCGAGCATAACCTGGAGGTCGTAGGCGTCGCTCCCCGCAAGGGGAGCGTGGGTTGAAACTGGGTGCCGTCCCGCTTATCAACGATGCGCGTGGTCGCTCCCCGCAAGGGGAGCGTGGGTTGAAACCCGACCAGGTTTGGCCCGACAGCGTTCAGTGGAACAGTCGCTCCCCGCAAGGGGAGCGTGGGTTGAAACTAACCGTCCTGGGTCAGATTGTGGCCCGTGATATCGCTCCCCGCAAGGGGAGCGTGGGTTGAAACCCTCTTTGGTCAATGTCGTTCTTTTCGGCTCTGGTCGCTCCCCGCAAGGGGAGCGTGGGTTGAAACTCTCTCCGGCTGGGTCTATACCCTCGTGACGGAGGTCGCTCCCCGCAAGGGGAGCGTGGGTTGAAACAAGTTCCTCAACGACCAACGCTACTTCAAGGTGAGTCGCTCCCCGCAAGGGGAGCGTGGGTTGAAACTGCCACTCCACGGGATACGACGGTAGGATCGTCTGGTCGCTCCCCGCAAGGGGAGCGTGGGTTGAAACGACAACGCGGCGACTTGCGCTGCCCAGTCCACCATGTCGCTCCCCGCAAGGGGAGCGTGGGTTGAAACATCGGCGGCGGCAAGGAGGCCGCGAGAGCCAGAGTCGCTCCCCGCAAGGGGAGCGTGGGTTGAAACCCCCCGTCATCAATGAACATGTTTGCCGTTGCCGTCGCTCCCCGCAAGGGGAGCGTGGGTTGAAACAGAAACACCTGCAGCGATAGCCGACCTGAACGAACGTCGCTCCCCGCAAGGGGAGCGTGGGTTGAAACTGGCGAGTGTGCCAATTCGGGACAGCGAATGCCGAGTCGCTCCCCGCAAGGGGAGCGTGGGTTGAAACCCTACGTGGCGGGCATCGGCGCCGGCATCGCCGGTCGCTCCCCGCAAGGGGAGCGTGGGTTGAAACTATTCGAGCCCCAGACAACAGACCCGACAGGCAGTCGCTCCCCGCAAGGGGAGCGTGGGTTGAAACCACGCGCCGCCCGCCCCGATCCTCTCGGCCAGCTGTCGCTCCCCGCAAGGGGAGCGTGGGTTGAAACAAGCCTCACGTCCGGCCTAACGAAATCGTGCGGATGTCGCTCCCCGCAAGGGGAGCGTGGGTTGAAACCCAGGAAGTCCAAGGCAGCCTACGCGCCTCTCCGTCGCTCCCCGCAAGGGGAGCGTGGGTTGAAACTGCGATGTCGCCGCCATGTCATGCCCCCAGCAGCGCGTCGCTCCCCGCAAGGGGAGCGTGGGTTGAAACTGGGTCGCCTACCATCGCGGATGGGACACGGTGCCGTCGCTCCCCGCAAGGGGAGCGTGGGTTGAAACAAGTTGCTCGATGAGACCGCTGGGAGAGAAGGCGGTGTCGCTCCCCGCAAGGGGAGCGTGGGTTGAAACCGTACCGCTCGAGGATCTCGAACTCGCACAGCCCGGTCGCTCCCCGCAAGGGGAGCGTGGGTTGAAACATCCAGTCCCACAGCCACAGGGCCTCCTTCTCGGTCGCTCCCCGCAAGGGGAGCGTGGGTTGAAACCATGCGACACTCGCGTACGGGCTCGTACTCGAGGTCGCTCCCCGCAAGGGGAGCGTGGGTTGAAACTCATGGGAAGGGACGCCACCCCGGCAGCCGGAGGGCGTCGCTCCCCGCAAGGGGAGCGTGGGTTGAAACCCGCGCCCGCACAGGTGCACCACGGGGCCTGACGGTCGCTCCCCGCAAGGGGAGCGTGGGTTGAAACTCGCGGCAGATGCGGTACAGCTCGTCCACCCTCTGGCGTCGCTCCCCGCAAGGGGAGCGTGGGTTGAAACCACACGTCGATGTCGCGCACGTGCGCCGGCTCCGTCGCTCCCCGCAAGGGGAGCGTGGGTTGAAACAAGGTCGTGATGAATCGCGCCGAGGCCCTTGAGGTCGCTCCCCGCAAGGGGAGCGTGGGTTGAAACACGTCCGTCCACACGTCCGGCGCCCACGAGGACGTCGCTCCCCGCAAGGGGAGCGTGGGTTGAAACTGCGGGCGCCCGTGGACGGAGCGTCACCACATCGGTCGCTCCCCGCAAGGGGAGCGTGGGTTGAAACACGGGCGCCGGCATCCCACTGGGCATCGGGTGCATCGTCGCTCCCCGCAAGGGGAGCGTGGGTTGAAACTAGTTGTGGACGAGGCGCAGCTTGTTTTCAACTGTCGCTCCCCGCAAGGGGAGCGTGGGTTGAAACTGCGAGAAGGAGCGTTTCTAATGGCCGTTAAGAAGGTCGCTCCCCGCAAGGGGAGCGTGGGTTGAAACGCAAGGAACAATGAGGGAGTGTCGCCCAACTTCATGTCGCTCCCCGCAAGGGGAGCGTGGGTTGAAACTTGTCCGACGAGGCCGCAACGCTGTAGCTCGTCTGGTCGCTCCCCGCAAGGGGAGCGTGGGTTGAAACACGATGGCCATGGAGTTCGCGGCTCTCGACTTGGTCGCTCCCCGCAAGGGGAGCGTGGGTTGAAACCCCGACGAGCTCAAGGTGGACAGGCGCACGTTCGCGTCGCTCCCCGCAAGGGGAGCGTGGGTTGAAACGCGGATGTCGAGTCCTTCGATCCGACCGGCTTCCGTCGCTCCCCGCAAGGGGAGCGTGGGTTGAAACGACTCCAGGATGGCGCGGAACTTCTTGCTGGTGGCGTCGCTCCCCGCAAGGGGAGCGTGGGTTGAAACACTGCGGGTGCGGGCTTCGATGCCGGCTTGCTCGCGTCGCTCCCCGCAAGGGGAGCGTGGGTTGAAACTGAACAAGTCGCATAAGTCGCAGACTGCCTCGCTCGTCGCTCCCCGCAAGGGGAGCGTGGGTTGAAACTGGGCCACGTAGGTGACGACGCTCTCGCCGTGCTCGTCGCTCCCCGCAAGGGGAGCGTGGGTTGAAACAGAAGGGGGACGGTTGGGCGGCTGACGTGATGGGCATGTCGCTCCCCGCAAGGGGAGCGTGGGTTGAAACACGGCAAGTATGCGCACTCCGAACTCGTCTGCCGTCGCTCCCCGCAAGGGGAGCGTGGGTTGAAACCCGCATCCGCAAGATTTCGTTTGTCCGGACGTGAGGTCGTTCCCCGCAAGGGGAGCGTGGGTTGAAACTCGCTCGACCAGGCGGCGCTCGTGGCCGCGAACGTCGCTCCCCGCAAGGGGAGCGTGGGGTTGAAGCCTGGACATCAAGAAGGTGCGCAACGTGGAGAAGGTCGCTCCCCGCAAGGGGAGCGTGGGTAGAAACTTGGCCTGTGACAGGTAGCTTGCGTGGAGAACGCGTCGCTCCCCGCCAGGGGAGCGTGGGTTGAAACGACACCTACGGCTACGACGACGTGCTGCCGCTGTACCGTCGCTCCCCGCAAGGGGAGCGTGGGTTGAAACCAGCCGAGGCAGCGCACGTAGAACTCGTCGGGGGTCGCTCCCCGCAAGGGGAGCGGGGGTTGAAACAAGCGCCTTATCCGGGGCATGGTGGGCTGCGAGGTCGCTCCCCCGCAGGGGGGCGTGGGTTGAAATGCGTTGCCGTTGCGGTTGACATTTCAGGCATTCGATATCGGTTTCGGGGGGGGGCTTAGCCGTTTCTGGCTTGCTCGCCGCGCATAGCGGTATCCTCTTCCTGCTTGTTCTACAATGTCAGCTAAATACCTCTTTCCAGAAAGGCTTCCATGAACGACATTCAAGGCGTGCTGTTCGATGCGGATGGCACGCTGATCGACACCTACGACATCATTCTCACTTCGATGCGCTATGCCGTGAACGATGTGTTGGGCTGCTCGCTTGACGACGCCGAGCTAATGGCGGGGGTTGGCACGCCTCTCTACGATCAGATGCTGCATTTCACGGGCGGCGACGCGGCTCGCGCTACCGAGATCACGCAAATCTACCGCGACCACAATGACGGCGTCCACGATGCGCGCATTCGCGCCTTCGGCGACACGAAGGCGGCGCTCGAGCGATTCCAGGCGGCGGGTATCCCGATGGGCGTGGTCACCTCGAAGCGCCATGCCATGGCCCAGCGCGGGCTCGAAATGAGCGGTATCGCAGACCACTTCCAATGCCTCATCGGCCATGACGATTGGCCCGAGCATAAGCCAGCTCCCGGCCCCATTCTGCGAGGCTGCGAGCTTTTGGGCGTGGCGCCAGAATGCAGTCTTTACGTGGGCGACAGTCCCTTCGACATCCAAGCTGGCAACGCTGCTGGCTGCGCTACCGCCGCCGCTCTCTGGGGCATGTTCCCGCGCGAGGCCCTGGCGGCCGAGCGTCCCACGTTCATGTGCGATTCGCTAACAGAGCTCGCGGATCGACTGGGCATCTAGGCCAGCTTACAGCTGCACAACCATATCGCACTCTCGGCAAGTTGCGCGAACGCTCTCTCGTACTATGACTTCTTGGTGCAAAGCGCAACGTGCTTTCGGCGCGTTGGCGCGGAAGCATCTTCGACGAAACATGCTGCGGCGAACTCGAACGTAGTCGCCGGCGGTGGAGGTGCGTCGACTGCCGGGGCGCCGCGTGTGAAGGCGCCTGGCTTTAGCCGGCCGCAATATAGAATGGAGTTGCCGCTATGGCTGTTCAAAACAAGCAGACCGCAAAACACCGCCAGGCGATGATCGTGGTGCTGTTCGCGTGCAACCTGCTTGCCTCTTTGATGCAGTCGCTCATGAACGTCGCGCTCGACTATGTTTCGGCAGAGTACCACGTGAGCCTGTCCGAGGCGAACCTGCTGGTGCTCGGCTATTCCATCGTGGCGGGTATTGTCATTGTGCTCGCAGCCCTCTCGCTCCACCGCTTCGGTTTGAGGAAGGTCATGCTCTTCGGGCTGATCGTGTCGTTCGTCGGCTCGCTGCTCGGCGTTCTGGCCTGGGATTTTCCCTCTTTGGTGGCGGCGCGACTCATTCAAGCCGTTGCCACGGGCCTCTATTTCCCCGTCGTGAACGAGGCCCTGCTCAATCTTTCACCTAAAAATGGGGCTGGTCGTCTGCTTGCCGTCAATAGCGGTATTATCGGAATAGGGCTTGCGGTGGCTCCCATCGTTGCGGGCCTTGTCATTACCTATTGGGGGCTGCGGGTGCTGTTCGCCATTCCCACAGTGGCGGCATTCGTCCTCTTTTTCATTGCGCGTCGCACGATCATCGATATTATGCCGCGTCAGAAGTTGCCCGTCGACGGGCTGAGCGTCGCGCTCATTGCCGTGGGGCTTTCCTCCTTCATGATCGGCTTGAACGAGGTTACGCGCAACCCGCTGCCGATGGCGGCGCTCATGATCGCGGGAATTGCCGTGTGTGCGTGGTTCATCCACCGTCAAGGACGCCTCGCCCATCCGCTTTTGGACATGCGTCCGCTTCGCAACAAGACTTATGCTCTGGGGGAGACCCTCATCGTTCTCAGCTATATGAGCTCAATTTACCTCAGTCTGCTCATTCCGCTTTATTTGGAAGGGGTGGCGGGTTTCACGCCGTTCATCGCTGGTTGCTTGCTGGCTCCGGCGACGCTGTGCTATGCGGGTCTGTGCTTTGTCAGCGGCCGGACGCTCGGGAAGGCGGGGGTGTGGCCGCTTGTGCCCGTCGGATTCGGCGTGTGCCTTGTCGGATTCGTGGCGCTTGCGGTGTTCACGCGGTTCGATCTTGCACTGGCCATCGTGGGCTGCATGGCGCTTGCGTGCGCGGGGATCGGCACTGAGTATCCTGCGATTAAGAGCGTCGATCTGGAGGTGCTCTCGCCTGAGCTGTCCGCGAGCGGCTCGTCGATCCATTCCACGTTGGTGCAGATCGCGGGATCTATTTCGTCGGCGCTCTTCGTCGGTCTCATGTCGGGGCAGGTTCACCGCCTGATGGCCGATGGTATGGCGAAAGCGCAGGCCTATAGCGCAGGTTTCTCGATCACCGTGTACCTGGCGGTCGCCTTTGTAGTGGTAGCGGCCATCTTATCGGTGGTTTATGCACGCCATGTGGTCAAGCTGACCCGCGGGAAATAGGGCACAGGCGCATATGCAGGATGGGGAAGGGGTCGCCCATACCGTCGGTTTCCGAGCGGTCGAACACCTCGAAGCCGTAGTGCTCGTAGAAGCCGACGGCTTGGCCGTTCTGCTCGTTTACATCCACGAGGGTGGCGCCGTGCTCGCTTACGGCATGGTCGAGCAGGAGTGAGCCCAGCCCGCAGCCGCGAAGGGACGGGTGGATGAACAGCATCTCGATCATAGCGCCATCGACACCGATAAAGCCTACGACCTGGCCATTCTCGTCACAGCAAGCCGCCAGGTGAGCGACGGACGCAATCGCATCCGGCACATACCCTGCGATGCGCTCGATGTCGTCCGACGTGAGAAACGCGTGCGTTGCTTCAACCGAAGCCCGCCAGCAGGCGACCAGCTCGGCCAGCAGGCTCGTGTCGTCGCCAAGCTCAATGTCTTCGATGCGGAATGCCATTGTGCTCCTTCCGTGCACGCATGAAACCTTAAGGACTATAGCATACCGTGCTGCAGCGGTCGGGGTGCTGCTCGTGCGCTGCTTCTGCCAGTACTTCCGGTGCGAGACGAGAGCACCCATGAACGAGACGGGCTCTTCGCAGCGATACCTTGTTGCTCTTTGACAAAACAGTAAACGGCAGTAAAAGAAGTTCAAAACAGTAAAGCGCTGGGAGACGCTACGGAACCGCAGCGACCGCGGCTTAGGCGGGGCAGAAGCGTGAGCCGGACGTGCCGAAGTTGCACTTGAACGGAGAGGAAGGGGTGTGGTTCAATGGGTACTCTGATCGGGTAAGGAGGTGCGAAGTGAGCCAGCTTGAAGATTTGAATCGCGCCATGGCCTACATCGAGGAACACTTGGATGGCACGGTCGATATGGACGTGCTTGCACGCATTGCGGCGTGCTCGAAGTACCAGCTGCAGCGGATGTTCCCGTACCTGGCGGGCGTGACGCTGCCCGAATACATCCGTCGTCGCGTTATGACCCGGGCCGCCCAGGATCTGCGGGCGACGGACGCGAAGGTGATGGACGTGGCCCTGCGCTACGGCTACGACTCGCCGACGGCGTTCGCTCGGGCGTTCCGGCGCGTGCACGGTGCCTCGCCCAACGATGCTCGGCGTCCGCAGACTAAGCTGACGCTCTACCCGCGCTTCGTGTTCACCTTGTCCGTGAAAGGAGAAGAGCCAATGGATTACCGCATCATTGAACAGGGCGCCTTCCGCGTCGTCGGCATTCCGTCCGACAACGGGACGTGGGAGGTGGAAGATGCTGGGGAGAAGGCCGTCGATTACTGGGAGAAGTTGGGACCCCGCGTGCACGAGATTCTCGATCTCGTGGACGGCAGCGAGCCGGCTGGGCTGCTCGGCGTTCAGTTCTGCCGCGACGGCGCGTTCGACTGCTACATGGCCTGCGTCGCGACGAACCGCCCGTGCCCCGAGGGCATGGAGGAGCGCATCGTGGAAGCGGCTACCTATGCGGTGTTCGAATGCGTGGGACCCATGCCCGAGGCGATGACCAACCTGTGGCACCGCATCCTGACCGAGTGGCTGCCGTCTTCTGGTTACCGCTGGGAGAGCAAGACCGACGTGGAGCGCTACTTCACGCCGCGCATGACCGCCCCCGATAGCCGCAGCGAGGTCTGGCTCCCGGTGGTGAAAGCCTAGCGGAAGCGGGTTCTTTCCGCCCATTCCAGCAGCATCTATGGGGCGTCTTCGGCCGTCCCATAGATGCTCGGGAGCTAGCGCCGTTGGCCGGCGCTAGCCGCGCGCTACTTCTGCCAGTGCTTCAGGTGAGGGACGAGGACGCCCATGAAGGAGACGGCCTCTTCCTGCGACATGCCCGTGGCCTCCATGAGAAAGGGGGCCGTCTTCTCGATGAGTTCGTCTTCGCTTTGGTAGGCGAATTGGCCGCCGTCATAGCACCACTTGCAGTAGGCCATGTTCTCCGTGCCGTCGGCCTCGGTACCGTGGGGCATGTTGGGAACGGTGAAGGGGGTGCCACAGCATTGGCACAGCTGGCTCACGTCGATGTCGAAGAGCTGGATGACCGGCACGTCAAGCACAGCCGCGATGAGCTTGCGCATGTCCACGGACGGCTCGGTCTCGCCGTTTTCCCAGCGCGACACCGCCTGACGGGTGACGTAAAGCTTCTCGGCCAGATCTTGTTGGGTCATGCCGCGCTGCTCCCGCGCCGCGGCAAGGGTTTCCTTGAACGCCATGTTCGTCCTTTCTTGCAGGGCCCCCGGGTGGTTGCCCGCGTTTTTACAGGGGCGTCTGGGTGATTGCCCTCGTTCTCGCATGAGCTCATTCTGCCTGGTCGCCTGGCTCCCTTCAAGCAACATCTTGTTGCGCGCGGACGCTCATGGATGGTTGAAAGTTAGAAGAGGTTGTCTATCGGCGCCGGGCGCCGTGGGCGGCTTTCGGCTTGGTGGCTTCCGGGTGCTCGGCCAGACAGAGGTCGAGGAGCGTTTCAAGCTCCTCGGCGACATCTGTATCCGCGTCGCTGGGGTCGAGGCGCTGGAGCACGCCGAACTCGAAGGCGTCTTCGCCGTGCTGATCCCATAAGGCTTGCAGCCGCTTGTCCGGGTAAAGCCCCGACGACAGTTTTGTCCAGTTTCGTCAAACGAGCTAATCGTCGATCAAAGGGTTGTGAAGCATGCGCAATCCGCGCTCGATAGATTTTGTGTCAGTCTTGTCGCGCAAATGAAAGCTGATTCCCTGGTTGATGAAAAACTCGACGATCGCCTCGAGGGCGCCAGACTCCATGCTCTTCTTGATGGTTTGACTCTTCAACTGCTCAATGATTCCTCAAAAAAGAACCAATCGTTTGCCGAGGCGGTTCTTCGGTGTCATATGGCGACGCTCGTTCCATAGCATTCGCGGGGCGCTCTTTGGGAGTCTCCGCATTAAGGGGGGCGACCATTTTCATGGAAAGGAGAGTCTTTTACGATTCTCGAAAGCACGTGCCGGCGCCGTAGAGGCGAATCGTGCCGCCCTCGAGTTCGTGGGCGTCGCCCAGGTACTCCCAGCCGCACTTCTCGTAGAAGCCCACCAGATCAGTGACTAGGTACAGGCGGTTGTAGCCCATGGTGGCCGTCTCGGCCCGGGCGTGATCGAGTAGGTGCCGCGCGAGACCACGGTGACGATACTCTTCCTCCACGTACAGGGCGCAGAGGTTGGGGGCGAGGTCGGGCCGGTCGTGGAAGTCGTTCTCGATGATGCCGCAGCCCGCAATGATGGGGCTCGCGACCTCGTTGTTCGCGCGCACGATGTACCACTGAGGGACGGCGCTGCCAGCTCGGGCGCTTTCCCGCATGCTCTCCAGGTACGCATCTTCTGGAATGCCCCACTTCGCAGAGAACCACGCAGCCGCCTCTTCCGCCATTTCAGGATGATCCGCCACCCGCCAAATGCGCCAAGGCGCGGCTGCGCCCGGGGCCGTGCTTGGCTCTTCCCCCGAAGGCCAGCGGTCTCCATCGCCAGGCGTTCGCTTGCCGGGTTCTGCCTTTGGCTGCTGGCTAAAAAGTCGCTTCTCTTGTGGGGCGAAATAGTGCTCGGTGGCGTAGAGGTAGCGCTCTTCGAAGCGTTGCACGGCTTCCCTCGACTTTCTCGTGAAGGGAAGCAGCATGTCGTAGGCGTGGAACCAGTGGGGATACAGGTCCACGGAGGCTTCTATACCTGCGCGCTTGAGGTTCGCGACGTACTCAAGCGTCTCGCAATAGAACGGCTCTGCAGTGCCGACGTAAGTGTAGGCAGGAGGCAGCCTTGCGTAATTGGTTTCCCGGGCGGGAGCGGCGTAAGACGGTGGCATCGTGCCTCCTAAATCGCGGAGATAGTGTTTCCAGGCAAATCGGTTGGTGCGCGTGTTCCACACGGGTGCGTGATTGTCTCGCGAAGAGGCGGTCTCCCGGTCGTCCAGCATGGGGTAGAGGGGCATCTGGAAGGCGACGTTGACCTCGCCGAGATCTCGCGCCAAAAGGCAGGTGGCCACGGTGAGGCCGCCCCCGGCGCTTTCCCCGCCCACCATAATCTGTGCGTCGTTGATTCCCAGCTCGTCGGCGTGGACCTTCAGAAAAAGCAGAGCGGCGTAGCAGTCTTCCAGATCGGCGGGAAACGGTTTCTCGAACGCGGTGCGGTATTCCGGGGCCACTACCACGGCGCCGTGCTTTTCCACTAGAAAGCGGGCGTGGGACAGGAGTATTTTCTGGTACATGCCGTGAAGATGGCCTCCTCCGTGGAGCCACAGGATGCCAGGAGTGTTTTCTTGTGGCCGCGCGCTTTCCGTGGGGCGCAAGATAAGAACCCGTATGTCGCGATCCGAAGCGGGGATCATCCTTTTCTCGATAGTATGCAATTTCCGCGCGGCCATGTTCACCCTCTGGATTCCCGAGGTTTTTCTGCTCAGGGTAATATACCGCCAGAAGGCAGAGGGGTCAGAGGAGAAAAGCCCTGACGCGTATTCGGGCGATGCAATGCGTTCTATGGCCGAGGGTCTGCTCTTGCCGGCCTTTCGGTCGACGAACCCCCCGGTTTCTGCAGCAAATCTCGAGTTGTAAGCGTCTGCTTCCGCTTGTGGTAGAAGACGCGTCGAGTGGTTGGAGAGAAATGCCCGATCAGAGCGGTGCGCTTTAGGGCGATTACCCGAGAAGGCTGACGACGCCCTTCCTCGGACGCTTATAACTCAAGATTTCATGCAGAATAGGGTACCTTCGCCGACCGAGGGCCTTTGCGAGAACGGGTTCAGGGAGGTTAGTTTGCGAGAGCTGGTCTGCGGAGCGACGATGCCGCCACTCCGCAAAAGCAATTGCCTGAAGGAGGGATCTTTATCTAAGCGACGCCTTGCGGCCGAGCGCGCTCAGTGCTTGCGGGGTTCCCTCCACGTTCTCGGTGTGCCAGTTTTTGTGGCCGCCAACATACCGTGTGGCGTATCTGCCGGATGGGCGTAGGCTTCTAGCTCCTTTTGCCGCGCGTCGTTTGATGGACACCCTCTGTTTTTGGCTGCCATGTTGTTAATAGCTATATAGTTTAGAACTATACTATCAAGCAACAGGAAATCGGAGTCAAAGAAGGATAAGGCGGAAAGGTTCTATGGCTGACAAGACAGGCGGAGCAAAAGGTGAGGAGCTGCGCATCGAGCTTCTGCGAACCATTTTCAAATTCAAGAAACTTGCCAATTCCGGCTTGGGAATGAGACCGATAGACGGGAAACAGGACATCAGTCTCGCGGAATTCATGTTGCTAAGGGCGGTGGACGGCAACTCGGTCGATAACCCCTCGAACGTGAGCCCAACGGATATCGGGCAATTCCTCTCAGTCACTAAAGGCGCGGTGTCGCAAATGCTGAACTCACTTGAGGAGAAGGGCTTCATTTCGCGTGCCCTCTCGCGCGAGAACAGGCGCAACACGCTGGTTCTGCTCACGCCGAAGGGACGCGAGCTGCTCGGTGACGAGGAGAACGAGTTCAATGCAAAGCTCGATGCGCTCATAGAAACGATGGGGCGCAAGGACATCGAGGAGCTGATAGCCATAGTCGAAAGGCTGACGGAGGTTCTTGATAGCCCGCAATTCGCGGAATGAACCCGAGTCTGCTTGTCTTTGCCGCGAGGCTCCCTTTTCCCAGTAAGGAGAAACACAACATGGATATGAAGCAAGCCATGGTTGAAAGGCACATGGTCCGAAAATACACCGACAAACCTATTCCGACCGAAATCGTGCGGAGAATCAACGGGCGGGTCAGCGATGTCAACGCGGAATACCGTACCGATATCGAGCTGGTGAGAGATGACGGCTCCGCCTTTAATGCGGCAATCAAGCTCATTTTGGCCAAAGGCGTGCGCAACTACTTCATCCTTGCGGGCAGAGCCGCTCCCGATCTGCGCGAGCGGTTGGGAGCGGCGGGAGCCGATCTCATGCTGTTCTGCCAGACGTTGGGGCTGAACACCTGGTGGGTCGGCGGTACGTACAGCCACGCCAAGATGGCGCAAAAGGCGCCGGGCGATGAGGTGATTGGCATTATCGCCGTTGGCTACGGTGCCACGCAAGGGAAGCCGCACAAGTCGAAATCTGCCCAAGAGGTTGCGACCTACGAAGGCCCCGAGCCCGAGTGGTTCAAGAACGGTGTCGAGGCCGCGCTCCTTGCCCCCACTGCTCTTGGTAAACAGGCGTTTAAGATAGAAGGTGCGGGTGATGAGGTTTCCATCACGTACGAGCCGGGAGCATTCGCGGGCGAAGACCTCGGTCTGGTGAAGTATCACTTTGCCCTAGGGGTGGGTAGCCATTCGTTTTGCTGGAAAGCCGCCCGTTGAATCTTCTGAGCCAGCCGATTTACTGAGTCCAGGCTTAGCGTCCGAGCGCGCTCAGCGCTTGCAAGGTGGGCTGCACGTTTTCGGCGTGCCAGTTTTTGTAGCCGCCGGCGTACTGCGTGGCGTATATACCGGACAGTCGCAGGTCGCTCAGCTCCTTTTGCTGGGTGGTGAGGCGCACAGCGCCGCTGCTGGTCTCGATGTCGATGACTACGTTGAGCAAGTCGTTGATAAGCTTCACAGATTCAATGTCCGCATACGGAATAACGAGCGAGACGTCCCGTTCCAACGTTCCCCAAAACGACTCGAATGGAAGCAGGATGAGTTCGTTCTCGCACATCTGGAGGACCGCCACATCCCATGTCTCGAAAAAGCGGACGATCTTCTCGCTCAAATCTCCCGCCGCGCCCTTGACGATGATGCACCGATCCTCCAGAGGCGCGTAGCCGGCCTCGATCGCATATTCCCAAACCTTCTCTTCGCGGGCCATAGTTGTTGCTCCTTTCGCTCGGGTTTGCGTCGGCGGGCATTATTTTCCCGATTCGCCCCTATGCCTGCAAATGGGTCGTATTGGTAAAATACCTGTTCAAAGGCCCTGTAAAAGACTTTTGACAGCTGCGTCTGCGCCATTTTGCAAGACTTGTGGGATATCATTTCGGTGCACACAAGCGGCGCGACACGCCAACGGGTAATCGAAAGGAAGGGATCGATGGAGCTGGCTCGGCAGTTGAAGGCCAAGCGGGAAGAGCGCGGGCTTTCCCAGGGCGAGGTTTCGAAGGCGATCTTCGTGTCACGCCAGACCATCTCGAGTTGGGAGAACGACAAGACCTATCCGGACGTGCAGAGCCTGCTGCTTCTCAGCCAGCTGTTCGAGGTTTCCGTCGACGAGCTTGTGAGGGGAGATGTGGTCGCCATGCAGCAGGCTATCGCGGAAGACTCGCGCATACTGCTTGCAGGGTTGTTGCTCGCTTTGGAAGGATAGGCTGCCAATCGCACTGACGCATTGGCGTAGATTCAGTGTGACTGTTTAAATCTGCGAATACTACTTTGCGCGACAGAGGATTATGTCCGGACTTCTCCCTAGTGCTCTATCGCGAGCAGGCTGTCGCGGGTGTCTTTTTGAACCAGGGGGCGCATGCTGTCTGCGTAGCGGGCGACGTTGGCGTCTCTTAGTGCGGAGACGATTTTGGGCGCGAGGGCGGGCTTGGCCTTGGCGAGCAGGGGGAGCAACTTTATGCACTGTCTCGCGCAGATGGGCTTTTCGTCGGTTATATGCTCGAGGTACCCGCCGATTATGCCGTCGATTTTGTCGTCGACGTCCCACTTCGCGTTGTGGGCTATCAGCGCGAGCCCGCGCGTGCGAACGTACGAGTTGCCGCTGCTCGCCATTGCGATGAACTTGTCCATGTGTGGGTAGAGGCAGTTGCTCTCGGCGCTCATTTCCTCCAGCGCTTTCAGCGCCTGATATGCCTGCGAGTTGTCTTGCGACGTCAGAAGCTCAAGCAGCTCTTCGACCTTCTCGCTCATCGTGTCTCCCTTTTAGCTATTTTGCTGCAAGCAGGTGGCAAGTCGGGCGCTCCTCGACGAAGGGCGCCCGACAGGTCGATTGAAAGCTGGCGCGGGGTTTTATTCCCACTCCACCGTGCCCACAGGCTTCGGGGTCAGGTCGTAGCAGACGCGGCAGATGCCGGGGACTTCGTGGGTGATGCGGTCGGTCATGCGCTTGAGGAGCGCCCAGTCCAGCTCGGGCACCTCGGCGGTCATGACGTCCACGGTGTTGATGGCGCGGATGATGGCCGGCCACTCGTAGGCGCGCACGCCGTCGCGCACGCCGGTGGCGCGCATGTCGGGCACCACGGCGAAGTACTGCCACGCGCCCACGTCGGCCGCTTCCATCTCCTCGCGCACGATGGCGTCGGCCTCGCGCAGGGCCTCCAGGCGGTCGCGGGTGATGGCGCCCAGGCAGCGCACGCCCAGGCCCGGGCCGGGGAAGGGCTGGCGCTCAACCATGGACTCGGGCAGCCCCAGCTCGCGGCCGACGACGCGCACCTCGTCCTTGTACAGCAGTTTCACGGGCTCCACCAGGTCGAACTGCAAATCCTCCGGCAGTCCGCCGACGTTGTGGTGGGCCTTCACGCCGTCCTTCGACTCCAAAATGTCGGGGTAGATGGTGCCCTGGGCGAGGAAGTCCACCTCGTCGCCCACCTTGCGGGCCTCCTCCTCGAACACGCGGATGAACTCGCCGCCGATGATCTTGCGCTTCGTCTCGGGCTCGTCGACGTCGGCCAGAAGGTCCAGGAAGCGGTCGGTGGCGTCCACGTACACCAAGTTCGCGTCCATCTGGTTCTGGAACACGTCGATGACCTGCTCGGACTCGCCCTTGCGCATAAGCCCGTGGTTCACGTGCACGCACACGAGGTTCTTCCCGATGGCCTTGATGAGCAGCGCCGCCACCACCGAGGAATCCACGCCGCCGGACAGCGCCAGCAGCACCTTCTTGTCGCCCACCTGCTCGCGAATGGCGGCAACCTGCTCGTCGATGAACGCCTGTGCCAGCTCGGGGGTGGTGATGCGCTCCATGTCGTCGGGGCGAACGTTCTCGTCCATTGAGACCTCCTCGGTTTCAGTGCGGCTTTTCCGATGGCGAGATTATAGCGTACAGGGGCAGGGGGCGACGGAGCCTGCCCTCCGGTTTGGCGGCGAACTGCGGTCAAGTGTGCAGGATTTTGCGATAGGGAGAGTGCTTCGGAGTCGTTGTGTGCAGGATTTTGCGATAGGGAGAGTATGAACGCCCTTTTTGCGCCCGTTGAGTTCTCCCTATCGCAAAATCCTGCGCGAATTCCCTGCGTGCTCTGCCGAACGGGGCAGTACGCGAATGAACGGGGCGATGGGCCTGCGATGCCCGGGATGCTTTTCCGCAGCGCGAGACGTGACGGGGGCGTGACAGGGGTGAAACGGGTGCGGGACGTTGGCACCACGGAAATCGCGGCGTCGGCATAATAGAAGCCGTCAATGGGAAATTGCGTGAGGAGAAGAGGCGCACGTGGAAATTTTGGAACTGGCGCTCATTGTGCTGGCTTGTGTCATCGGCTCGGCGGTGCTGTGCCAAGTTGTGCCGCGGCTGTCGTTGCCGCTCGTGCAGATCGCCGTCGGCGCGGTAGTGGCCCTGGCCGTTCCGGCTGTCCGCGACGTGAGCATCTCCTCCGAGCTGTTCCTCGTGCTGTTCATTGCCCCGCTGCTGTTCAACGAGGCCCGCGAGACGAACCCCCGCGACCTGTGGGAGAACAAGGGCTCCATCCTGTCGTTGGCCGTGGGACTCGTGCTGCTCACGGTGCTCGTGGTGGGCTTCGTGCTGAACTGGTTCGTGCCCTCTATCCCGCTGGCCGCCGCCTTCGCCTGCGCCGCCGCCCTGGCCCCCACCGATGCCGCCGCTGTGGGCGCACTCGCGTCGTCGGTCAGCCTGAAGAGGCGTCAGTCGACGCTGCTCTCCGGCGAGTCGCTCATCAACGACGCGTCCGGCGTTGTCGCCTTCCAATTCGCCAGTGCCGCCGCCCTCACCGGGGCTTTCTCGGCCCTCGATGCCGCCGAGGAGTTCGGCCGCCTGTTTCTCGGCGGTATCGCTGCCGGCGTGGTCGTGGGCGTCGTGGGGCTGTACTCCATGCGGGCCCTGCGACGCGGCGGCTACGAGAGCACCACCATCAACGTGCTCTACGAGGTATTCTCGCCGTTCTTCGTGTACCTGTTCGCCGAATGGCTCGGCACCTCTGGCATTCTGGCTGTGGTGGCCGCGGGCCTCATCATGGCCGATCGCTCCCAGCGCCTCACCTCCGCTTCCATCGCCCAACGCCAGCTGGTGTCCCGCAGCTTTTGGCGCATCATCGTGTTCCTCATCAACTCGGTGGTGTTCGTTCTTTTGGGCATGCAGCTGCCCCAGGCCTTCACGCCGGCCATTGCCGATCACTTCTCGCTGCCGTTTCTTTTGGGGGTGGTGGCGCTGGTCACGGCACTTATCGTGGGGTGCCGCTTCGGGTGGGTGCTCGTCATGGAGGAGGTCTATCGCGTCGGCCGTCGTCGCAGCCGGCGCCGCACGCTGCGGAAGAAGGCGTCGAAGGTGGAAACGGTGGAGACGAACCAGCCTTCGCCCACGCCGCATCTGCGCCATCGCCGTCCCCATTGGCGCGAGCGCATCGGAAGCCTGTTGAAGAACGCGCTGGTGCTTACCGTGGGCGGTCCGAAGGGCGCCGTCACCCTTTCCATCATCTTCACCCTGCCGCTCACGATGCCCGACGGCACGACGCCCTTTCCCGAGCGCGATCTTATCGTGTTCCTCACGGCGAGCGTCATTCTGTGCACGTTGCTTCTAGCCGATGGGCTGCTGCCGCTGCTCTCGCCGCGTGCGGCGGAAGCTTCCAACGAACAGGAGCTGTCTCGCGCTGCCATCCGAGTGCTGGAAGGTACCTTGCGCGAGCTGCAGGCCATGCTGGCCTCCGACGAAAACGCCCAGTACGACCCGGCTTTGCGCCTGACCATCGCTCACTACCGGGTGCGCCTGGCCCGCGCGCGCGAGTCGGTGGACGATACGTGCAGCCAGCAGATCGGCGCTCTGGCGACCCAGGTGCGCGAGGTGCAGGAGAAGGCCGCTGGCGCCATCCACGAGAAGGGCGGCTACGACAACGGCACGCGAGCGCCCTACGACGCCATGCTGCGCGAGGTGCGTCGCTCGCTGGGCTACGACGGCGCCGACGTGAACGTGGGCTCGCGGTTCTCCACCTTGCGCGGCCGGGCGCGGCTTCTGTGGCAGCGCACGAAGCCGTCGGAGGTGGAAAGCGACCAGGACGAGCGCGTCTACTACGATACCTGCCTGTTCGCCATCGAGCTGGAGCATGCGGCCATTGACTATTTGCAGGACGTCGTCGACCAGCACGATGGACGCCAGGCGGCGGCCCAGCTTCTGCTGGAAGAGCATCGCATGGTGTTGAACTCGCTATGGAACCGCATCAATCACGGCCAGGACGTGAAGCAGCAGGATCGCCCCGACATCACGCTGACCCACCACCAGACGCTTCCCGACGGCATGCAGCCCCTGTTCGGGGGCCAGTTCGCCGAGGCCGCCCGCTACGCCGACGAGGTGGACGCCGACGCCCTTTCCATCGAGCTCGACCAAATCCGGCACTTGCAGGATCACGGGGAAATCTCCCTGCCCGTCGCCAACGAGCTGCGCCAACGCGTCTACGTCCTGCAGATGAGCCTGGGGGAGTAGCGTGTTCGGAGGCCGGAAATGCACTCAATGAGTGCAGTACAGGGCAAGAATGCGCACTCAGTGAGTGCAGCAATTTCGCGGATTTCGGAAATCCTTAGGTAAATGCCACTTCGACCCCGTAATGGTCGATGCGCTCGAGGGCCCTCTGCCATTACGGGTCTGAAGTGGCAGAAAAATGCCAGTTGAGGGCAGCTATGGCAGAGGGGGGAAATCCGGCCCTGCCATTTCTGGGTCGAACTGGCATTTCCCCCTCGCTTTCGCGAAAAAGCAGGTAGGGGGTCTCGCCGCTCGCTACCCCGCATCCAGCGCGCGCACGGACTTCGGGAGGTACAGCACGAGGCCCAGGGTCAGGCAGGCCAGGCCGTCTACGATGAAGAACGGGGCGACGCCCATGGCTTCGGCCAGCACGCCACCGATGGCGATGCCTACTGGGGTGGCCAGCCCCATGGCGGCGGTGAGCAAGCCCATGGCGCGGCCCATCTTATCGTCGGGCACGTTGCGTTGGGTGAGCGTCATGGTGGGGCCGTTGAACCAAGCACAGGCCACGGCCATCACAGCCACCAGCCCGATAAAGGCCGGGAAGGCGTCGGGCGGCAGAAACCCGCAGACCGCAGTGGCTACGCCCACGATCACGGCTGCCACGGGGAAGAGCCCCGCGGGACGCCTTCGGCGAAGGA
>OGRO01001639.1_pt1 | contig 18971 bp, 7 predicted proteins | sample 1553451 | NCBI WGS metagenome assembly OGRO01 (sample SAMEA2580021, study PRJEB22360) | human gut metagenome
CGGCTACTCCTTTTCAAGCCGCATTGACACCAATCTTACCGTTACTGCGCTTAAGATGGCTGTAAATCGTCAAAAACCTCAAGACAACCTGATTTTTCACAGCGACCGCGGTGTTCAGTATGCATCCGCAGGTTACCGCGAAGCATTAGCAGAGTAATACGATAAAAAGGGTACGTTTCCGCACCCTTTAATATTTCTTTTATTTAAATAATTTCTTTTAACCTTCAATATGCCCTATTGTCTTTTCTGCCATATCGACAATACTTACTCTGCCTACGCCGAAAATTGTCGTATCGAGTTTACCCGCCACAGGCTTTTTCCATTCATCGCCTATTCCGTCAATTCCGTTTCTCATTCCGAGAACAGAGCCGACCGTCGCACCATTGCAGTCAGTGTCAAAACCCGTCTGAACCGCAAGGCAGATTGATTTTCCGAAGTCACCTTCGCCGTAGAGCAGTGCAATACATACTATCATTGCATTGGAAATTGTATGGGTCCAGTCATGGCTGTTGTTTTCATCATACAATTTGTGAATTTTTGCAAAGCACTCATCGCAGCTCATGCCGTTTTTGTGCCATTCCAATACATTACAAATTGACTCGTGCAGCCTTGAAGTTTTTGGAATCTGCGCAAGCCCCGCCTTGATTATTTCAGTAATATCATCACAAACGGCAGCCTCGGCAATCATTGCAGCAATAAACATCTCACCGTATATTCCGTTCTTTGTATGTGATATTGACGCGTCACGCCATGCCATTTCCGCAGCAGTTTCCGGGTCGCCCGGATTTATATATCCAAAGTAATCGCCGCGAATCTGCGCCCCTATCCACTCACGAAATACGTTCTTGTGCGTTGCCGACTCCGGCGGACAATATCCTTTCATAAAATTGAGGTACGCAACCCTCTCGGCTGTGCAATATGCGCTTTTCGGCTGTTTCTCCGTCCATATTTTCGCAACGTCATCGGGTGTAAAATTACGTCCGTACCTCTCTATCAAAAGCTGTGCCAAAACAATGTAATTCGTATCGTCATCGCTCGGCGCACACTCCATTTTGTCTGCCCAGTACCAGTCGCGCTTGTAACCGTATTTTTCAATCATTTCATCGGTAATATCGTCCGAAACTATGTAACGGTGCATTGGGAAGTTGCCCGACCGCTTTAAAAGCGGGTGCAGCTCGTATGTTTTTTTGCCCTCAACAGGTTTACCGAGAAGACAACCGCAGATTCTTCCCATCCACGCGCCCTCAATTTTATTTTTCAACCGCGCATCCGTTTTTTCAATCCTTGTACGCTTTCCTCCATCCGACAGCGCTTTTATTTTGTCAAGCTCCGACGGCTCGATATAAGAATATCCGTCCACTCTTTTTGCAGTGCGCGCTATTTCAAAAATTACATCTGAAAGCTTTCTTTTAATCCTTCCGTCGGGCAGCTTTGCGGCAGCCTCGAACAAATCCTTATACTGCGAAACATCAGAGCCTTCTTCGGTCAGCTGCCTGTACTCTGTCATAAACGTTTCGTGGTAGCCTTCCCATTCATATTCCCATTCCTGCATTTCAAGCGTTCTGTACGGATTCTTTGCATTACAGCCGTCCGACAAAAGCTCATCTGCCGTAATTTCAAACACGCTGCATATTCTCAACAGTTCATCAGCGTTCGGAACGCCTTCACCCGACTGCCATTCTTTTACGGTTCTGCAATCCGTCTTTATCAGCTCCGCAAACCTTTCCTCCGATATACCGTACTTCTTCCTTAATTCACAGATTTTATTGCTCAAATCCATCTTTTTATTCCTTTCCCTTTTCATTTATATTCAGACGGAGAATGTCCCGTCTGTTTCTTAAATACGTTGGCAAAATACGAATAATCGTTGTAACCCACCATTGCCGATACCGTCTGACAACTGTACTTTTTTTCGTTCAGAAGCCTTTTGGCTTTATTTATCCTGACCTCGGTTATGTACGCCATGACAGTTTTACCCTCTATCCGTTTAAATACGATGCTTACATAGCTCGGTGAGATATGGACGTGTTCCGCTATATCGCTCCTTGTAATCGGTTTCTGATAATTCTCTTCGATATATGCTTTAATTTTTTTGACCGTTCCCTCAATATTACAAAAATTATATTTGAAAAATCTTTTTGCCGTTTCCTCCGCCAAAACCTCAATTCCCTTTATCATATCCTCCCTGCTCTTGCATTCGGAAATCATACGCTTTATATTCTCATCCGATGCGGCTGGTGGCGGATCGTCAAAATGTATGCTGTAATAGTATGAGTTTATTTTTCCCGCCGTGTCGTTGCAAAAGTTCCTTACAAACTCGTTATCATGCTTCATAAGATACTCGCTTGCCGCTTGTATGGCAAAATGTACATTGTTTTCATCGCCCGCTATGACCGACTCGCATATATTCTGCTGATATATGCTGCTGTAAGCCAGCTTTTTCGGCACCGCCCACAAATCCGAATAAAAAATTACATTGTTTACGCCCGTGTGAATTTTTTCCTCAAGCGCAAGATAGCTCTCCTGCTTTTTCTGTATAAGCTCCTTTATTCCGTTTCCGAAATTGCTGATACCCATACATACGCTGCCGCCCAAAACTCCCGATAGCTTAAACCGTACATTTTCCAGTTGAATACGCAGCATTTCCTTATCGAAAACCTCGCCCTTTGTCATAACAACAACCGAAAGCTCGTTCTGTTTTTCGCTTTTCAGCAGGTATATCTCCGGCTCAAACTGTAAAATTGCCGAAAAAACTCTCTTTATAAGCTCTTTATCGTCAAATTTTTCATTTTCTTCACAGCTGAGCGATACGACAAAGAAATTTTCAAAGGATATTCTGTATTTTTCAAACTGTTTATAAATATAATCGTAATCGACCGCCCTATACATGATTATATCCGACAGAACTGTTTCCTCAAACAGCTGTCTGTAGGTTTCCGCTTCCTCCTTTTTTTCTCTCTCTTTACGCTCCGCCGTTCTTACGCGGTCAAGTTCGGCAACAGTCCTTTCTATTGCCTGTTTAAGCTCGTTTATGTTTGAAGGTTTTAAGATATACTCTGAGACCCCGAGCGACAGCGCTTTATGCGCGTAATCAAAATTTCTGTAGCCCGTCATTACAATAAACCTTGAATGAGGTATAATGTCAAGAACAATTTCTATCATTTCCAGTCCCGACATTGATTTCATCTTTACGTCCGTCAGAACAATGTCCGGCATAAATTCCTTTATCCGTTCTATCCCCTCCTCCGCGCTCGTTGCCGCGGCGCAGATTTCACAGTCGAAGGAATTCCAGTCTATTATCTGTCTGAGCCCCTTCAGGATAAATTCCTCATCGTCTATAATAATAACCTTGTACATAAACACGCTCCATTCCGCCGCACAGAATCGGCATAACCGTTTTCACTGCGTTTCAAAAATAGTCCTTTTACTTTTCGTTCCCGTTTTCGATAGGTATTCTGCAAACTATTTTACAGAAATGACCAAGCCTGCTGAAAACCTTGATATGATACTCCGTGCCAAAGTTCAGCTTTATCCGCTCGTTTACATTGATAAGACCTATGCCGTGTCCATCCTCGCCCGATATATAGTCAAACGAAAACTGTCCGTAATTCTTTTTCAGCTTTCCGTTTATCTCGCACAACTTCTCCGGCTCTATACCTATTCCGTTATCCGTAATCTCCAGCATGAGCAAACCGTCCTTTTTGTATGCCCTAATCAAAATAATTCCAACTCGTTCAACGCTTGCAATACCGTGCGACACCGCATTTTCGACAAGAGGCTGCATTGTCAGCGCCGGTATCAAAACGTCCTTTATATCTTCATCAACTTTAAATCTAAACTCCACCGACGCGCCTTTGCGAATTTTTATAATGTCGCAGTAACAGCGCGCATATTCAATGTCCTTTTCTACGGAAACAAGCGCGTCCTCCGCATGGATTCTGACATCCATCAGCTTTGAGAGCAGAAAAATCATATTGCTTATCTCGTCCGCTCCCCTCATCTGTGCCATCCAGTTCATGGTTTCAAGCGTGTTGTAGATAAAATGCGGGTTTATCTGTGCCTGAAGCGCCTGTATCTGCGCATTCTGTCTGCTTATCCGTTCCTTGTATACATCATGTATAAGTCCGTCAAGATGCCTTATCAGGTCGTTATACTTCTCCTCCAAAAATCCTATCTCGTCGTCACGGTCGCTGACAACCGTGTTAATTCTGTTCGTTTGTTCAAAATTCTTTATCGAGCCTATAAGCCGTTCTATCGGCACAAGCATATTTTTGTAAAAAATCAAGTCAAACAAGAGAACAAGCAGACAGGTCAGCAAGCCGAATATAAGTATCATATTTCTGACAAGATTTATTTTGCTGTAAAATCTTGAAAGACGTATTGTGGCAATTATACTCCAATTCAGATTGGCTATTGACGAAAAACACACAAACCGCTTATTTTTTCTGTCTATGTACGAGCCGTTCCTTCCGGAAACAACGCTTTTAAACTCTTCCTCCGAAATTTGTATCTCGCTGTTTTCCTTGTAACGGTACATCGACTCAAAATTATCCGAAAATATCTCTATCTTTTCAAAATCGGCAAATCTGCCTATGTCGCCGAGGAAAATATCCTTTTTGAGCTTGAACACCTCCACGCCGATTTTCTGAAAGGTGTTCTTGTCGCATATCTTTCTGAACATATACAAATTTCCGTTAATACTTTTCCATGTAGGATGCTCCGCGTCCTCCATACCCTCAAGCAGCCGTTTCTGCTCATAAATACTCTCCCACGAATTCATACTGTAGCAGTTTTCGTTATTGTTGAACAGATAAATCGACTGTATCTCCGACTGGTGATAGGAAAGCTCTTTTAATATCTCGTTTATCTCTCGCTGTTCCTCATAGGTTTTGAGTCTGTTTTCAGCCGCCGTGTCCGCCTTTAAAATTTCATAAATTCTTTGATTGTACAAAGTATTCCGCGAAACATTCTCGACATTTTCAAGGTGTATCCTTGCGCTGTTCCCCAAGTTATAGAGCATATCGTTAGTGTACTCCGAAAACGTGTCCATGAATATGTTTCTTGTCGTTATCACGTTCAAAAATATGCTTATTGCAATCTGAAAAAATGTTGTAAAACCAAAAAGCAGCAGCAGCTTATTTTTCAGCGAAACATCGTTGAACTTTCTGACAGCCCTATTCTTTAAACCAATAAAATTTTTCATGACATATACCTCATATCCGCACTTTTTCTAATTGCTTTCGGCATGCCGATACGCCCGCTCCCAAACCTCGTTCTTTGACGCAGAACCTTCAAGAAACGCCGGGAACTTGTCCTGTAAATGCGTCAGCACATTTATATCTATATAGTAATGCGGAAAATCAATATACTCGTTTACCGATTTCAAAAACACATAGTTCATGTCATATATCTTATTTTGGTTTCGCGCCTTTGCCGGCACAATATTTATCGCAGGAATACTTCCAATCTGCTTTGCAAAATCAAGAGCCGCATCCTTTGTGGTAAGATATTTAAGCAGCGCGGTAACTCCGCTTCTTTTTTCGGGATTCTTCATGCTTCCGGCAGCAACGCACACAATATCGGTTGCCGCACCGTACAAAATCGCCTTGTCAAGCGATATTGCGCCCTCTATGGTAGGGAACGGTTTAATCTCCACACTGTCAAGCATTTCGGCATCGTAAACCGACTCCATAAAATCGGAATACTGCACCGTAAACGCCGCCTTTCCCGACATGAACATATAGCTGCATTCCTCGTCCGTCATCTCGAACATATCATCGGGAAACGCCCTCAGGTCGTAAAGCTCCTTCATGTAATCCATCGCCGAATCGTAATATTCGTTCGGAATCCCGCCCGGCGTCACGTTCGCCGAATTAAAGCTGCCTCCCAAAACCGCGGAAATATAGTGATATGTAAGAAGCCCCTTGTTTGAAACATTGGTGGCAAACGGAACAATTCCGCGCTTTCGGAGCCGCGGAATAAGAGCTTTCAGCTCGTCATAACTCGCGGGCGTTTTTTCGCCGAGCTTTTTAAGCAGCTCCGTATTGACAAAAAACGCCGCATAGCTTTTCATAAGCGGTACTCCGCAAATTTTGCCGTCCAGCTTCACATATCGCCAGTTGCTCTTGTGAAACGATTCATACCACTCGGGGTCATCGTCAAAAAGCTCGTCAAGCACGGCAACCTTATTGTTTTTCACAAGCCTGTCCACCGTAATCCCGGGCCATGTTACAAACAAATCCGGCTCGTTCCCCGACGCAAAATCAATTTTCAGTCTGTCAAAATAATCGTCGTCCGCAAGCGAGTTGAGCTTTATAACCGCGTCGTCGCACTGCGCATTGAATTTTTCAGCCATTTCCTGAAAAACAAGGCTCTTTTTCTCGTTGTTGCTGCTGTTGCAGGCAAAGAAAATCTCCGTTTTAGGGTTACTGCTTTCCGAGTATCTAAGGCGATTGACGGACTTCTTCGGCAAAATCAGAACAAGCAGCAGCGCCGCCGCTATGGTTGCCAAAGCCGCTGTAATAATTCGTTTTTTCATAAGAAGTCCTCCCGCTTTTTTGATTTACTTATATTTTACCATATCACCTCGTTTTTTTCAATGTCACATTATGGCAATCTATATGCAAAATCAGTTCTCCACATCGATTACATAAGGTGTAACAAGCGGCTTAATACCCAAAAGTCCATCAAACAGGAAGGTTTTTATAACCTTTTCGCCGTCCGAAACCGTATGCTCCGCCGAATAGCTGTCCGCACCGCGAACATATATCAAAACACCGTTTTTATCATACGCCGCAACAAGCATTTTTGCACTCTTGTTTTCGCCGGCATTTGCCGACACCCGCAATACGTCGCCAACATTCAGCAAGCTTTGATTAACCGTAAACGCCCGACTTGCAAACCTCATTCCGTCAAAGTATAAGCTGAAATCACCGCTGTAGTTCTTACCTTTATAGCTCAAAAATTCAACTCTGTTTATAGAAACATCGTCTGTTATTCCAAAATCCGACAACGGAATACTTACATAATTCCATTTTCCGCACACGGCATCTTTGAATGTGATAAAATAATTATACATTTTTCCGTCTGCTGTGGCAATCGAAAGCTGATTCGGTAAAAACGCGTTGTCCCCCGCATCCGTGTAAAATTTGAATTCCAAAGCCGCGTCCTTGCTCACTGAAGGATATTCATTTGCCTTCATTCTTATTTGTATAACCGCCTCTGTCTTTCCTATAGTCGCTGCATTGTATGTCCACTTGCTGCTGATGCCGCTGCCGCTGTAGGTCATGTCACTTTTTGCCGCATAATCCACGGCTCTCCAGTTGTCAATCATCATCCAAACATCACCCGACAGCGGATAATCTCCTTTTTGGTTGATAACGGTTGCCGTTGAAAGTTTCTCGCCAAAGTTCTCAGTATTCTTTTCCAAATATAGCACGCCATATCCGCCTGTAGAAACAAACGCACGTCCGTAATGCCTTGTATCGCCCGTAATCTGCGTTATTTCCGCTACGGCATAGTTTCTTCCGTCATCATCCATATGTTCCCAGCGCTTACCGTCATCGTCACTCATGTAAACGCCCCATGCGCCATTGATTTTTCCGTAGGCATAAAGCGCGGGCTTGTCCGACCGCCCCTTCCCAAAGCTCAGATACTTAATTTCTCCGTTTATGCCCGACTCCGTCCAGTTTGTACCTCTGTCCTTAGAAATATATACCCTGCCGCTGCCGCAGAGCCATACCTCACCCTCGCTATCCGGATACGCATACATGGTCGGTCTTGAAATTCCCGCAGCAAAATCATAAGCCTTTCGCCATGCAGCGCCGCCGTCAGTTGAGGTATAAAAATTGTCACTGTCACAGTAATAAAATGTGTTTATGTCCACCGAATCGGATATAAGTACATAATCGCGGTATCTTTCATCCGCATTATCCGACGCGTTTATCGTCACACCGCTTATTTTTGTCCACGTTTTGCCCCAGTCCGCAGAGCGATAAAGTGCGCCGCCTGCCGTACCCGTACTTGTCGCTGCAACAATCACGGTCGGGTAGCCGTTTGAGGAAACTCCAGCCGAAACCGCACACGCAAACGGGTGAAGCGAAGTGTCCCAGCCTTGCGCAGGGTTTCCAAGACGTCCGTACTTGTCTGACAAAACCACATACCCCTTTTGTCCGTAGCGACCGACCCTGGCATTGTATTTCGGCTGTTCCTCGCAATAGTCCATATCAAGCGTCATTCCGTAGTGTACCCATGTGTCCGTCTCGCTGTCCTGCATAATCGCAAGCGTTTCCTTATCCTCGGAATACATATATCCCGCATCATAGTCGCCAATCAGCAGCATAGGCGCGTCCTCTGACGGGAGCGACACTGTTTTCAGCGCCACATCCTCGTATATTCCATTCTGGAATCTTGACGTTGGGATTGTCTTTCTCCAGCCGTTCTCCATGAATGTGTCCGCATAGATGTTTTCATACATCCAAAGACCTCTGCCGTGTATATCGTACACACGCTTTGGGTCGCGTAAATCCTGCAGAAGCTGGCACGCGCCTATGTCTTCGCTCGCACGAAACCAATCCCATGTTTTTCCGCCGTCTTTTGAACGGAAGCGGTAACGGTATCCTCCGCCGTCAACGCCGTTTCTGCCTGATGCCACAAGATAGTTCGGATTTGTATAATCCACTATAATGTCCGAAAAGCCATACACTTCTCTCCCGGGGTCGTTTTCATCTGCATTTGGTGTAATATCAGTCAAAACACCGTTTTCAAGATAAAAAAGTCCGGAGCTGCTTACATCAACCGCGTCAGTATAGCTCATTGCCGCAAAATAAAGTCTTCCGTTTACAAGGTGCATACGGTTTATCTGTTCGGGCGAACCTTCAATTTTTATAAAGCTTTTGCCTGCGTCCGTGCTTTCATATAAACCCTCGCCGAAGGACGAAACATATATATGTGTACTTCTTCCGTCAGCTGAGCTTTTTACACCTTCATCAAACAAAACAATGTTTATTCCGTACGGCACAACTCCGTCGCCTATTGCCGTATTCTTTTTCCATGTCTTTCCGCCGTTTTCCGAATACCAAAGCCCGTCCGAGTTCGTACCGACCCACACAATATCTGAATTGTTCGGGTCTACCGCAACGCGTTCTCCCGATATTCTCGTTATGTTTCCGACCACTGACTTATTCAAATATGTCCTCTGCCACGTTTCGCCCCTGTCCTCCGACTTCAAAAGGTCATACGGCACCGCACCGGAGAATGTTCCGCAAAGAGCATACACAACATCTGTGTTATTCGGGTCAAGCGCTATCGACTGTACGCCGACAAGATTACGTTCATCATTGGGTATAACCGTCATAAGCTGTCTCCATATCTGCGCGTCATCATCCCACCTGTAGCAGCCGCCGACATCCGTTCGGCAGTACATGAGCGACGGCTCTTTCGGGTGAATAACCATTCCGGTCACAAACCCCTCCGCGCCGTTGTTCATATGTCCTATATCCCACATAAGCGTCTGCGCTATTTTTGCCGCTTTTCCTGAGGTTAGCTCTTTTTTTGAATCCGCAAAAGCAAACACTCCGTTTTTCTCCGTCAGAGTCTTGCCGACCGCCCTTGCCACATCATCAGCCGCAGCGTAACCTACGCCGTTGTGATAAATCAGCTTCACGCTGTCCGTCAAAGCCATGCCGAAACACTCTGCCGCAGCATCCGACGGTATGTAAGCCTTGCTTTCTATAAGTATCGCGCCTTCTCCGCCCGCTATTTTCCTTTTAAGACCGTTCACACAGGCATATTTTGCACCAACCGCAAATATAACGCTGTTGTCCAAAAGTTCACTGTATTCCGAATCCGAAATCATCGGCTTTTGAGCATAGGTCTTTGGCGAAAAATCCAAATCCGCTCCTACATACATATTCCCTATATACAGGTCATACCACCCATTATGCTCTGCCGCACCGTCATAGTCACCCTCGCCGGAAAGCGCCGCCGGAAAACTCATTTCAATCCTGTTTATATGTTCAAAATCAAATTTTATATTCCTGAAATCCTGAAAGTAAACCTTTACCAAATTCCATTCGTTAAGTTTTATATTCCTCGGAAAAGCCGCGTACGTCACATCCTCGTCATTATAAAGTGCAATCTGCGTCGGCAAATCCGAGACACTTGCCGCATTGCAGTATATAAGAAACGATAAATAACCGCCCGTCCGTATCTCCGAAAAATCCTGTTCCGAGTTAAACTGTATCCTCCACATTGCGGAGTCAAACTCCGTTCCGTGTACAACCCACTTCTGGCTCTTTTCAAGCGGTAAAACCGCAAAATCCGATGTCTCCGGCTTGTAACCCTTCCAATGCCCGTATACCTCCGGGTTGAGCATCATAGCCGACTTGTTGTTCGGTACATCGGTTTCTGCTATGCCTTCCGCAAACACGCCGTCGTTTCCCACAATAGTAAATATTCTTTGACTGTCCGTCTTGTAAACCGCGATTTTCTTTTCATCCTTTGCAAAAAATGTGCCGTCCGCCGCGTATACCTCTGCTCGGAAGTCCAAAATCCCCTCCGCACCGTTTGTTTTATATTCATATGACGGTTGCTCCGTTTCTGAGAGAATGTTATCGCCGCAATAAAATCTGTATGTCCCATCTTTGCAGTTCGTCGCCACGCTAAGCGCTACCGCTCCGCCTTGCTGTAACGCGCTAAGCTCGGCAGCATTTTCGCGTGCTATGCGCATATTGTCCGTGTAAATGTGAAACCAGCCATTTCTTTCCGTGCCGTTCACATTTATCGAACCTTCTCCCGACAGCTTTTCGGGCAGCATAAACCGTATACGCCTTACCTTATCATATGCAAAACCGCTGTTTTTTGCAAAATCCGAAAGTTTTATCCGTATTCGGCGATGTGCGTTAAGCTCAAAAGGCTCAATCGGCGCCTCGATATATTTCGCATTTGCATCCACAAGGCGTATACTTGAAGGCAAGTCAGCCAAAGCCGCCGCGTCGCAATAAATTCCCGTTTCAAAATATGTTTCGTTCATAAACTCCGACAAATCGGTATTCTGCGAAAGTGTTATATCAAGCCTTCCGCCGTTCGCAGCCGTTCCACGGACAATCCATTCTATGCCCGGGATATTTTCATCAGAGAATGTTTTTGTCGAAACGGCATATTTTGTATTACCGCACATAACTCCGGTATAGTTTTTGCTTTTATTTATATTATCAGTAAATTCACCCTGTGAATTTATTATTTCCAAAATTGTTTCATCGGTATTTTCGCTGTCTGCCGCAAATATCCCAATCGGGTATGCCGCCGTCATCATTAAGGCAACAATCAAAAAACTTGCAAATATTTTTTTCATTTTTTCTCTCCCGTGATTCAATTCCGTCTGTTTTATTACGGTAAGGCGGGACGGAGTCTTAGCGCCCCGCTCCGCCTTTGTCATGATAGTTAATTAGGTAGGTTTAATTTTTTGACATTTTTATTTATTTTACAATCAACGTTTTTGCATTTGCAAGCGGTACAAGATTTGCCGTACCGTCAATAATCATAAACTTAACCTTGCCCGCGGTTGTCGGAACAAAGCTGCCGTCCGTTACGTTTTCCGCCTTCAAAAGGCTTCCGTCAGCCGCATAGGTTGCCGCCATAACAACAAAACTTTCCGCACTGCCCTTAGCGGGATATGCTCTGACTGTTACATTATCGCTTGCACTGCACTCGTTAACAGGCTCATTGCCCACAACAGCAAGTATAATACCCTCTGCCGGCGCGTCAACCTTTACGCTGCATTCCGCTGATGAGCTTAGATTTCCGTTTTCGTCATATCTGTTTAATGTGTACTTGTTTGTTACACCGTATTCGGTTATTGTCTCAATGTAGCTGCCGTTAACATCAAACTCTGACTGAGTTCTTTCAAACAATGGTGTTTCACTATTGTTTTTAAAGAGCTTATAGCTTCCGTCCACGGTCGAGCTGCAATTAACAATAATCTCACTGTCAGATATGTTTGCAGTAACAGATAAATCCTCCTGCGAAATACCCATGTTTGCTACATAAACATTGAAGGATTTTTCCGCGCCCGCAAGCGAATCGGATAAAATTTCAATACGGTTTATAATACGTCCGTCAATATCGTCTTCCGTCACACCCAGCTTGCTTGCCGGTATGCTTATATAGTTCCACTTGCCAAGCTCTATTCTGTCCTTCAAATCACAGATGCCGTATGAGTTTTCATCATTGTTATAGAATACAGATATTCCCTTAGGCAGTTTATCCTTGCTCTCCGCATCGGTGTAAATCATGAGTTCAAGATTCTGTCCCGGCTGAATCGCAATCTTACTGTCTGCTGCAAAACGATACTGCTGTGCAAGGTCAGCAGCTGTTATATTTGTAAGTTTTTCATTATTAATATCATAATTCCACTTCCATGAAAAGCCGCCTGTCTGCGGTGCAAAATCCGCTATTGAGGGTGTGGCAACGTCATATGTAAACGCTATATTATCAAAGCTGCTGTTTCCGTCCTTGCTTAAAAAATCTGCCATTTCACTGTCTTTTTCGCGGTTAAACGGATAAACCATAACGCTTGCTTTGCCTTCCGCAACAGCGTCACCGTCTGCTATTACCTCAACCGTATAGTCATAGCTGCCTATTCCGTTAACTGTATCGGTATATGTCGCACCGGTCACACCCTCGGCAATTTTTTCACCGCCTCGGTAAATTGTGTAGCTTTCAGGTTCAACATCGTACGGAGCAAGATTAAGCGTAACCTTGTTAAACGCCGCGGTTGTCGAAACCTCTACACCCGACGCATAGCATATCTTAACATTTCTGATAAAGAAGTTAGATTCCGCATTATCATTGTTGTGTCCGCCAAAGAAGAAATTTACTCTTGGGAAAGACGCTTTTTCACGCTTGCTCATAAAAGCGCTGAGCGGGATTTCTACATGATTCCACTTTCCTGTCTTGTATTCGGTTGTAACCTGAACAACCTTATCTGACGACATCTTTGTCTCTCCGGCGCTATCTTGTCCTTCAATGGGCATAGCAACCGACGTCGGATAGTTGCCCGCACTGTCCCAAACCTCAAATGTGAGGTATGCGGAATCCCATTTGTCGGTCGGAAGCGTCATAAAGTCCGTATACGGCACCATGCCCTCCGAACTCCAGCTACCGTTATCATTCTTTTTTGTTTTTCTCTTGTTATTGATCTCCATGCGCATTGTCGCGTTGCCTGCCATTGCGTTCGGCTTTATGTGCATACCGTATCCTACTCCGCTGCCAAGACTTGCTTTTTCTTCTGCAGTTAATACCATTTGTGAAGATATACCCCACGGCTCCTTAAACTCCACAACACTTGTATCGCTGTTTACATGAGCGCCGCCATCGTTCATAATACCCATAGCATAGGCATTTCCGCCGTCATACTCCTGGTCTCCTCCGCTTATAATCCTGTTTGTAGGACCTCCTGCACCTATATATGTATTTACAACCACGCTGCTGCGGCTTGTTGTAACCGTTGTCTCGCTTGTTGCAACAACTTCACCATTCAGCTTAGCATTTACGGTATATGTGTACTCTGTGTTTGCCGCGGTAGTCGCGTCAATATATGCTGTTTCCGTAACATTTTCCGCAACCGGCTTGCCGTCACGGTAAATGTCATAGCTGTCAGCGGTAATTCCGCCGTATGGCTCATAGGTCAATGTAACCTTTTTACCGCTTACGGACGCCAAAGCATTTACGTTTATGCTCGGGTCATAAACAACCTTAAAGTTACGGAAATAAATATCAAAATCCTCTGTGACTGTTGCAGGCATAAATACACGGTACCTGAAAGCCTTCGCGTCATTGCGGTCTTTACTTACTCCAGCTTCCTTCAGAAGTTCCTTCAGCGGTATGCTATAGCGATTCCATGCTTCAGGCTTCCAATCATAGCTTGTTTTAACTGACGGCCAAGCGTTTGCCGCACCGCCGCCTGATATCTGCATTCCCATACCTGTCGGATAGTTTGCCGGGTCTTTCGCCGTTGACCATACATCAATTTCTACTCTTGCGTTATCATATGCAAACATCGGGAGCGGCTGATATTCCGGATTAAGTGTTGTTATAGCGTTAAGCATCAATTCCTCATTGCCGTAACTTGCCGCTTTAATTTCAAACTTCATACCGCTGTCGCCGCTGTCATTAGGCAGCTTGCCTTCGCCCCACCATGTTTTAGATTCAAGCTTTGTTATACCATTGGCATTTTGCAATCTTGCAAGATTGGGATATTCGTTTCCAAGACTACCTGAGTTAATGCTGCCGCTGTTATACAGGAAGCATCTGTAGGTAACAGGCTCAAGCGTTGTTTCCGCCGCATTGACAACCGTAAACATCGACAGCAGCATTGCCAACACCAAAACAACACTTGCTATCCTTTTCCCTTTTTTCATTTTTTCTTCCTCCTTGAAAAATTTTTATTTATTTTCATAAGCGCAAAGAGGTCTCTCGTTTCCGTCATCGCTTATAAAATACAAACTGATTTGGCAGTCCGCCGCATTCTTCAGTTCCTCTGCTCTAAGCTCCGCATTAAGACGCACACTGCCGCCGACCGCCGCCTCGAAAGGCTCCGACTCCGCCGTGGCTATTACCCTGTCATTCTTTGCCGCGGCGATTAAAACCTTTCCTCTTACCGCCGCGCGGTCGCCTTTGAAAATCGCGGTAAGGCTTGCGCTGCATTTAACGTTTCCGTTTGCAATATCCGCCTTGTCAACGCTTGCGTCATTCACAACAACGTCCGGACAAAATGTGCTTGTCGTAAAGCTGAGCGTTTGGTCGTCAAGCCGTCTCTGCTCCGCGTCGCGTATGCCGTCCGCCTCGATTTCAAGTGTGTAGTTCATCGGAAATTCAAACGCCTTGTCAAAATATATGCGGTAATCGGTATCGCTTGTTTTTGACACCTCGGTCGCGTTAAAACCGTCAATTTTAAAGCTGTACGGCATAACCGTCGCCGCGTCCATCGATCTTGTAAAACTTACGTCCGTGTATGTTCTGCCCGTTCCGTCAATGCCGTTTCCGACAATACTTGCGGTTGTTGTCTTTCTCGGGACGGTAATACACATATTCGCAATTTTAAACGACATCGGCTCCGCTTTTAAATTTGTCGGAAAGTCTATCTGTATTCTTTCCGCGCCTATTTGCTTAACCGACTCAATGCCCGAAAAATCGTTTAAAGGCAGACGTATATAATTCCATTCGCCCACGTTAAGACCCGAAATACTTTTGTTCATTGCAACCTTGTTTCCGTGAAACATTATGTTCCAGTTAAAATCGTCCTCAAATTCGCTTTCGGGATAAATCAAAAATTCAAAGTAGCCGTTATCCCATACAGAGAAGTCCTTGTTTTCCTTAAAGCCTACTCTAAGCTGGAACTTTCCGCCCGGCTGGCTTTTTGATTTATCGACTACATAGCGCATACTGCTGCCGCCTGTCGGCGAATTTCCGATTTCGGTCGTGCCGTCCGCGTACACCCACCAAACGCCCTCATCAACTATACCTGTCGGCGACTGACCTTGGGTGTTATGCGGCTTGATTTCCGAGGTATACTTTCCGTCCTCGCCCAAGATATTAAACGCGACCTCTCTGTCCGGCGAATAAAGGAAAATACTTTTTTCCGCACTTGTTGTCAAAAGCTCGCCGCTTGCGTCATAGCCTTCAACCGTGAATTTAAAGTTCGTTCCGTAATCACGCGGGATATAACGGAAAAATGTGTCCGCAGTCTCGCCGATTTCCGCGCCGTTGCAGAATACCTTGTACAGACCGTCCTCGATATTTGTGTTCCAGCTTATAACGATTGCGTCCTCATCGGTAGAGATATTTGTCTCGATATAGCTTTTATGCTCATACACAATTTGCAGCTTTGAGATATACACGCTGTACATGCTTACCGACAGCTGATTTGGAAGTTTAAGCGCGATTCGGTCGATTGACATCATGTCATCAAGAGAATCCGCGTCCGGATTGAGGACAATCTCCATATCATGCCACTCGCCGAGCGGGATTTCCGACCTCGGAACGGCTTCGGAAATTGTGCTGCTGCCGCTGTCGCCGCTTATATCCGCCTCTATTTTATTGGGCAGGTTTGCCGCCCTGTTGGCGCGGTCAACAAGTATTCTCATTCTGACCCTTGCGTTTTCAAGGTCATTTTTTGCTATCGGGTCAATGCTCTGACCTGAATTAAGCGCTATTTTACCGTTTTTATCCGCACGCGCCACATCAAATTTCACCGCTTTTTCTTCAAAGTCTGTGTTTCCGGTCTCCGCCGCAAAGGTTTTTGTGCCGTCCGAGGCATATGTACCCCATACGTCTGCGCAATCCTTGCCTATCGGCTCGCCTTTTTCATCGATAAAATCCATATACGTAAAGATTTCCGCATCGTCCCCGCCGTCCGCGGCGAAACAATTCGCCGCGGTTGAAAAGGCGCCGACAAGCATAGCCGCCGCTGCAAGGCAAGCTATCCTTTTAAATTTATTTTTCATCGATATTGTCCTTCCTTTCCTGCCGTTATTTTACCAGCTCATATGTTGTCCACGGCTTTGGATACTGCCAGTTATTAATAGTTCCGTTAAAGCCGATAACGCCGCCGCGGTCATTGTTTGTCAGCTCGCCGTCATTGTTGATATTATTGATGTCAAGTCCGACAAGGTGACCCGCCTTAGGCTCGATTCTTACGTTTGACCACGGGATTTTGATTTCCATTGTATATCCGTAGTCGGTAAGCTTCATCGGTGAGTAAACCGATTTGTTGTCCGCGACAATGATAAACTGACCGCAGTTATTATCGTATTTGTCACCCTTTGTGTTGTTACCGTCTATATACACCTCTATGCCGTCATTGTTGTAATTGGTGAGGTTATCTGTATAATGTACCTTATCATAAACCTTTACACCGACATACAGATTTTCCTCATCCCACATATAATTGAAGTAACAGGTGTTGTTTACGTCGCCGAAATACGGCTCATCCATTTCATATGTCAAATCCCATTCCGAGACATCGCCGTCAAAGACAAACTCCTGCGACCTGTACGGAATTGTCAGCTTTGTTTTATCAACAGCCTTTGACATATCACGTTTTATACTGTAATAAACAGGCTTGCTGACGTTGCCGGCTATGTCCTTGCACTGAACCTTGACCTGAGTTTCCGCACTGTCAAGAAGTACGATTGTCGAAAAGCTCAAATCATCGTCAACCCTCACGTCAAGGTCGTTTATGCGAATCTCGCCTTTTTCCGAAAGCGTGCCGCCAAAGTTGAATATACGTCTTTCCATTGCCGTATCGGGAATTTCAATATTCGCCGTCGGCGGTGTGTTGTCTTTATGCACAACAAACGATTCCTCACGCGATGTTCTTCCGCTTTCGGTTTTTGCCGTAATGCTAAGCGTTTGCTCTGCCTGAGTCAGCGTATAGCTTATTTTAAACGAGTTCTCCGCATCCGTCTTTGCCATTTCAACACCGTTTATACAGATTGTCGCCGGCTCCGAGACCTTGCCGCTAATCTCGACCGAGTCTTTATTTGTAAAAAGCTCATGCTTTCCGTCAATCTCCATTCCAAGGAAACCCGGAATATATCGCACGCTAAGACGCTTTGATTCGGACTTGTTGCCGTTTGCGTCCGCCGCCTCGATAAGAATATCGTTTTCGCCTTCTTTTAACGTAATATCAAGCGAAAATTTGAAATCATCGCCCACCGCAGCAGGCATATTATTTATTCTGACCTCCCCCGGTTCGTTCAAAGCGCCGCTGACTTTTACTACCGGCTCGGACACTGCATAATCAACGCCGTACTCCGCTGCGCTGCTTGTATTGTCAAGCGTAATTATCGGCGCGGTATTATCAATGTCCGTTTTCTGGAAGTAAATTACGCCCGAACCGCTCAGACTGACGAACACGCGTCCGTAAACGCCCATATCGCCCGCAAGCTGTGTATCCTCGTACATGAAGTAGTTTTTACTTGCGTCATCCACGCGGCGGAAGGTTTCGCCCATGTCGTCGCTCAGCCAAAGACCGTACACGCCGTCCTTTCGTCCGAGAGCATACAGCGCGGGGTTTTCACCGCCGGGCTTGCCTTTGCCGAAGCTTAAATATTTCGTCATTTCCAACGTGGTTATTTTCTCCCATGTTGCGCCGCCGTTTGTTGACCGAAACATAGAACCGTTGCGGCTCATATAGAGCCAGCCTTCTTTTCCCGGAACCGCATGGAGGTCGGGCCAACCGCTGTCCTGAAGGGTGCCGACCACGTTCCATGTTGCGCCGTAGTCATGCGATACATAAAAGTCCTTGTTTTCGCAGTAGTAGAAGGTTTTGCCGTCAACCGTGTCCGCAACCAGGAAATTGTTTCTGTATGCTGTTTCGAATGTCGTATCGTTTACGTTACATACCGCGCCCTCGGTTTTCTCCCATGTTTTACCCCAGTCAAGCGAGCGGTATATCGTACCGTTGCCGCCCTCGTCTGCATTGGATGTGCCGACCAGAACAATCGGATAGCCGTTTTTCTGTACCGTTGCGGAAACCGCAATCGAAACCGCAGGCTTGCCCTGCGCCCACGAATAGCTTTTTTCGCCGCCTCTGCCGTAGTTATCGGAAAGCACGATATTGTTTTCCTTTACGGAATATCTTCCCACTCTTGCGACAAACTTCGGATTCTCGCGGCAATAGTCTATCGCCGTACCGATACCGCAGTAAAGTCCCTCATGGTGCTGATAGGTTGCCTTTTTAAACATACTCTCGCAATAGCCGTAGCCTCGGTCGTACATATTTACAAGCAGCATCGGAGCCTTTGGGTCGCCCGTTGACAAAATTTTCAGGTCAACCGGCTCCTCTATACCTTTTTCCTCGCGATAGCTCGGCAGCTTGTAATTCACAATATCCGCATATATATCTGTGAACAGGTCAAGCGACTCGCCGGTACAAACCCACATCTGCTGCGGATTCTTTCCGTCCT
>OGRO01001661.1_pt1 | contig 18836 bp, 18 predicted proteins | sample 1553451 | NCBI WGS metagenome assembly OGRO01 (sample SAMEA2580021, study PRJEB22360) | human gut metagenome
ATTTTTATTTAGTTTAAGTATAGCTTAGCTTCTAATTCTTGAGAGATTGCTAAATTGTATATATATGCATTACTTACTTCAACTATTAATTTTTCTTCTAATTCTGAAGATAAGTTCATGTTATTTATTTTTGTAGCATAATTCATAACATAAGCTCTTATATTTTTTATTCCATCACAGTTATAGTAGTTTAGTCCTTCTACTGAAACTTTATAATTTACACCTAATAAAGATACAAAAGTTCTTCCTCCAAATAAATCTGCTATAAATCTAGTATATGCATAGGCTACTATTAATTCTGGATTTGTACTACCTATTTCTTTTATTTTTTGAACAAAAGCAACTGTTGATGCTAGTAATTCATATTTATTTGATTTTTCACCTAAGAAATACTCTAAATCTTTTTCTATTAATTTATATCTATACAGCTCTGGTGTTGCAAATTGTTTAACAACTTCATTATCTTTGTTATTTTCTATAGTTTCTTCTATTACTTTATACATTGCACTAAGGTTAAATAAATACTCTATATAATCATCTATAGATGCATTTCCATCTACTATCCTTTTTAAAATTCCTGAATGTTCTGCTGCACTATGTAAAGCTCCTGTATTTTTTCTTATTTTTGTTATTAAATCCATAACTGTCACCATCTATTATTTTTTGTCTTTATAAAAAGAAATATCTATTTTATTAAAGTACTTTATCGATAATAATTATCATATATTATATATATTCCCCCTTATCTTTTATTCTTAAACATTTTTTATAATATTATGAATACGATATCCTTAATTCCTGCAACATCTAATTTTCACCAATTATTAACTATTTATACTTTTATATATACTTGAGTAATTTTTTTTGGTATTATGTATAAGTATGTATACAATATACAATTATCTAATATGTTTATAGGAGGTTTCATAATGACGAACGAAACAAAAGTTAAAGTTGTAACTGCTGACCCTTCAGCATTAGGACTTTTCGGATTAGCAATAATAACAATAGTAGCTTCATCTCAAAAACTTGGAATAACTTCTGGTGTATCTCTAGTTTTACCATGGGCTATATTCTTAGGCGCAAGTGCTCAATTAATGGCATCAATAAATGATTTCAAACACAATAATACATTCGGAGCGACTGCTTTCGGTGCTTACGCATTCTTCTGGTATGCAGTAGGATTTACTTGGTTAATGCAAAATGGTATATTTGGTGAAAAATTAGCTGCTGCTTGTGATACTAAACAATTAGGATTCGCTTACTTAGGATACTTAATATTCACTATATTCATGACAATAGGAGCTATGGAAACTCATAAAGTATTATTTACTATATTTGTTCTTATAGATTTCTTATTCTTAGGATTATCTTTATCATCATTCGGAATAATGGAACATGCTACTCATATGTTAGCTGCTTATTCTGAATTAGCAATAGCTATAGTTTCATTCTATGGATGTGGTGCTGCTGTATTAAATACTCACTTCGGTAGAGAATTCTTACCAGTAGGTAAACCATTTGGTATATTCAAAAAATAATAACTTTTAATATAAAATAAGACTTCATAGTAATTAATTATAAACTTAATTATTATGAAGTCTTTTCCTTTTATTTATCTTATATTTTTATTTTTATAAAGTTTATGCAAATAATTCATCTTTACATTCTTTATCATTAAATACATCTGTATTAAAGTCATTATTTTGATATGCAACTATAGTTGTACAAACTGCATCTCCTGTTATATTTACTGCAGTTCTTGTCATATCTAGTATGCGGTCTATTCCCATTATTAATGCAATTCCTTCTACTGGAAGCCCAACAGATGCAAATACCATAGATAATGTTATCAATCCAACTCCTGGAACACCTGCTGTTCCTATAGATGCCATTGTAGCTGTAGCTATAACAGTTATATAATCCATAAAATCTAAGTTAATTCCAAAAGCTTGTGCAACAAATATTACTGCAACACCTTGCATTATAGCTGTTCCATCCATATTTATAGTTGCACCTAATGGTATAGTAAATGATGATATTCTTTTTGATACTCCGATTTTTTCATTTAACGTTTCTATTGATAATGGTATTGTTGAATTTGAACTAGATGTTGAAAATGCAAATCCCATAACAGGTGCAAATTTTTTTATAAATTTTATAGGATTTAGACCAGTGAAAACTTTTAGTAATAACATATAAACTACAAAACATTGTACTCCAAGTGCTATAAATACACCTAACATATATTTTAACATCGGAATAAAAGCATCAAAGCCTATATTTGCAAATGTTCTAGCTGTCAAGCAAAATACACCATATGGAGCAACACGCATAACCATCATTGTCATTTCCATCATTATATCATTAAATTGACTTAAAAATTTATGTACAACTTCTACTTTCTTTCCTAATTTAGCAAGTATTACACCTACTATTAATGAGAATATTATTATTTGCAACATATTCCCTTCTGCTAATGCATTTAAAGGATTTGTAGGAATTAAGTTCAATAATGTTTCTGTTAAAGTAGTTGCTTCAGCTATAGTTGGTTCAGCTTTTTGTATTGATGACATATCAAGACCAATGCCAGGATTTAAAACTTTTCCAACAGACAGTGCAACTGTTATAGCAATAGCTGTCGTAACTAAATAAAACACTATTGTTTTTATTCCAACTTTTCCAAGAGTTTTCGTATCTCCAATTGATGCTGCACCACAAGCTATTGAACAAAATACTAATGGAACTACTAACATTTGCATTAATCTTAAAAATCCATTACCTACTACATAGAATAACCCTTCTATTAAAAACTTATCTCTTATATCGCTTGCTGGAATATAACTATGTAAAATTACTCCACATAGAGATCCTACTATAAGTGCAATAAATATTTTTGTTGTTAAACCTAATTTTTTTTGTTTTTTCTGCATTTCAATCCCCCCCAATAATAATTTTGCAATTTTATTAATTGCTTCATTCATTTTCATTTTATACATTATAACTTGAAATTATATTTCTTCAGTTTTATAACACTTCAAGCTTAGTATTATTGTAATTATAGCAGATATGAAAAAATTGTAAATCATTTTATTATTATTCAGAATTTTCAATAATTTACATGTTTTTCATCATATTTTGTATTTTTTGATATAAAATTAATATTCTATTGTAATTTCAACCTTCTTATCTTATTAAATCCTATTAGTATTTCTATATAGTCAATAATTGCAATTTTATCATTTAAAGAATAATAATATTTTGAATTATTGACTATCTCTTCAAGCTCACTATAGCTTATATATTCTTTATCACTAACTAACTTATCAATATTTTCTTTTTTGCTATCATATAAACTCATATTGAGATCATTAACTTTTACCCAGTTATACAAATCATATATATCCATCAATATAAATCTATTTTCTTCAAGATATTTTTGAAGATTTTTATCATCTTCATTTAATTTATTAGATAGTAGTTTATCTTCAATCATATTAGCTCTTAATATTTCATTTTTCATACTACTATCTGCTTCTTCATTTTTATATATCAAGTTTTTTAAAATATTTATTTGGCTAGCAATTGTTTTATTATATAAATTGATAAGATCTCTTCTTGCATCTTCTTCTTTATAAGGGAAAACAAATTTGCTCAATAATATAGAAATAAGCGTACCAATAGCTACAAATAAAACTCTATCGAGAGTTAAAACTACGGCATTTCCATCATGTAACGCAGCTCCCCCTATTGCTGATACTGTAGCATTAATCGTTCTAACTTTATATGTATTGGAGTAGCTTAATAAATACCCCACTCCAACCATTAATAATGCTCTTCCTATAGTAGATTTTACAAAATAAAATGAAAAACTTATTATAGCAACGCCTATTACAGTTGCAATTATTCTATCTTTAGTCTTTTCTTCATATTTTTCATAGAAAGGTTGAATTAGTGAATTGACTGTATATACAATCCATCTTCCTTCTTGAATATTGAAATAATCAACAATAAAAGAGGTGACAGTTATCCCTATTGCTAACCTAAATGCATAAGAGAACCTCAATGAATTAGATCTAAAACTCTCTTTATATATGTTTTTCAATCTATAGTTTGAAGGAATTTCTTCTAATTTACTCACAAAATTATATTTTTTCTTATCAAGCTCTTTTAATTCATATAATGATTTTTTTATAAAAAATAATGAATTTAAAACTTTGATTTTAAATATGCTAATATTAGTATTTTCATTATGCTTATAAAACATATTAGTGATTATCTCATCTAACTCATTTATGTTTTCACCTTTATCAAAACATCTTTTTACTAAGTTTATAGCTTTTAAAAAATCTTCTTTAAAATTTTCATCATTTAAGATATTTATGGAGTTTTTTTCTTGTGCTAACGCATCTATAGCATCATTTATTTTTTCCAACTCTAATGATATAGCAAGTTTAATTTTGCTTTCATCTGTAAAATAAAATTGTTCCTCTCTTTTGTTATATACAAATTTTCTAAATTTTTTAATTCCATCTTTGATTTCATCATCCAAATTTTTTATAGGTTTACCTTTTTCAATTAATTCTATTTTTTTAATTAAATTTGTACATATTGCTGAAAATATAGAATTTCCTTGTTTATAAATTTTGTTCTTATTAAAGGCAATTTGGCTTAACATAATTAAAATTGCACCTACAATTAATGATATTAATCTTTTTGGAAGCTGGTCTATTGTTACAGTTGCAAATAGCATAAATACATATTGGAGATTAAAAGGTACGAAACTTGGAGTACTTAGGTTATAACATAATGTATATCCTATAATAAATACAAATATAAAGTTAAGCGGTATTCCAAGTATTGCATTCTTGCTAGCTATAAATGTAACAACCCCCATTAAAACATTAAAACAAATTAATTTTATTCCAGTTCTCACCGGATTTAAAGAAAAATCCTTTTCTAAAAACATTAATACTGCTGTTATTGTAGTTACACCAATTAATGTATTTTCTGAACCAAATATCATATTAAATCCAACAATAAATCCCATCATAAACACAAATATTAATGTGTTTCCTATTATCTTTTTGCCCATGTAGTCACATCCTTTGTATATGATTGATTTTATTTTGTCCCAAAAAGAAAAATTTATAAAAAATGATAATTTGAAGTGAAGATACAATTTCAATCACCATTTTATACCATATCAACCATGTCATAATTTGAGATTTATTTTTTATTCCTAGTTTATTCATAATTTCTTTTGTAGTACTACCATTTAATTTCATATCTATAGCTTTCCATTTTATTTCTGGTGAATAGTGTACTCTTGTACTCATAATAAAATAACCTCCTTTAAAATCATACATATAGTATATTTCAACTAAAATGTAATCAGTTCCACCTATCTCATCTATGTATTCAGGTACAATTCCTTTTAGTTGATGTTGCTTTAATTCTTCTAGTCCAAATCTATCTACTACTGTTAAATATCCACCTAAATCTTATACTGTTCTTTCTGTGCCGTAGTTTTCATCTAGTATATCTATTGTTTGTGTTATTGTAGATATTACTTCTTTTAGTAGTTCCTTTACTAAGTCTAAATCTTGTTTATTCCAGATGTTTATTCTCATTACATCTTCCTCCTTATTTTTAAAATAAAATAAGGGGTTGTCTCAAAATGATTTTAAAATCATTTTGAGACAACCCCTTTTTATTAATTTAAACTCAGTTACTTATGATACGGTTCTCCGTACCGTACTCTACGGAGCACGTTTTTCATATAAAATTATTTTTGAAACTTTTTAAGTATACCTTGTACTTTTGTATATTCTAATATATATCCTATTCCCATGCCTATAAATGAACCTCCTAATCCAAAACTAAAATTTTCTGTAACAAATCCTACTGCTATTCCAATTATAAAACCACCTATTATGAGACTTTCATACATTTCTTCTTTCTCATAAGTTGAACTTTTACTAATATCATCCTTATTATTTGGGTTATTTTTTAATGTTTCTTCACAATCTTTCTTATCTATAAGTATCATCTCGTCTAGTGTTACATTAAATATATCTTTTAATTGAATCAAATTATTCATATCAGGGTAAGAACTATTTGATTCCCATTTTGATACTGCTTGTCTTGATATATTTAATTTCTCAGCAAGGCTTTCTTGAGATAGTTGTTTTTCTTTTCTTAATTTCTTTAAATTTTCTCCAAAATTCAATTTAGTCACTCCCTTCTAGTTAGATTATATGTATTTAATACTATATTCACAATAAATTTGTAGTTGCTATTTTAAATTTCACATGTAAACTAATAGTTGCATTCGTGTTTTTGTAGCTATTTATAAAAATTTTATTAATATGTATTCTTTCTACAATACTTATTGTAGTTTTACTTAAAAATAATATTTTTTTAAGTTACATAAGAATTAAAATTAATATTATCGGTCTCGATATTGAGATTAAAAACAAAGAAAAAAGTACCCATCCGACTAAGATTAGTACTTTTCATTCTTAAAATTATCATTTTTATCTATTAGCACTAAAACAAATTAAATGCTCTAAGGATGCTTAGTGTTTCCACACGAAGTATTTTTAATTTATATAATCATTATATTAGATTTTCATCTAAAATAAACACTCAATTTCATATTTAAAACCGCAATCCCTTACTTGTGATACGGTTCACCATTATTTATTCTATAAGCTCTATAAACTTGTTCTAATAATATAAGTCTCATAAGTTGATGAGGGAATGTCATTTTTGAAAATGACAACTTATAATTAGCCCTTTTTAAAACTTCATCAGAAAGTCCAAGAGAACCTCCTATAACAAATACTATATGACTAATTCCTCTAATTCCTAGCTTATCAATTGTTTCAGCTAACTCTTCAGAAGATAAATTTTTACCATCTATTGCAAGAGCTATAACATGAGAATTATCTTTTATCTTACTTAAAATTTTCTTACCTTCCTTTTCCTTAATCATAAGCATTTCTTTATCACTTAAATTTTCAGGTGCTTTCTCATCATCTAACTCTATTACTTCTAATTTGCAGTATTTAGACAATCTTTTTGAAAACTCATCTATTCCAAGCTTTAAATATTTTTCTTTAATTTTACCTACACAAACTATACTAATACGCATATTTTTCTCCTATTCATCATCCCTAACTTTATAATTCAAATACTTTTGAAACCTTATCTCTTGATAAAACTTCTAAATTTAAATCTCGTCCTATTATCATATCATTATTAGCCAACACATTTTTTGACGTAGCAAAAGCCAAGTCCGGAAAATTATTTTCTTTACTTAAATGGGCAAGTAATATAGACTCTGTATTATTATTAATTAATTCAACACAGAATTTAGCCGCCTCTTCATTTGATAAATGACCACAATCAGACATTACCCTTCTTTTTAAACTATAAGTATAACTTCCCATCATCAACATATTAGGGTCATAATTTGACTCTAATACTACAAGTTTTGAATCAAATAAATTTTGTCTAATATTTTCTGTTATACATCCTATATCCGTAGCAATTGACATTTTTTCTTTATTTGAAAATAAATTATACCCTACTGCATCAACAGAGTCATGGGGTATTGAAAAAGGTTTAATACCAATATCTCCTATGCTATAAGTTTTATCATTTTCAAATACTTTCATATGCTCTTCTTTAATATTTCCTAATTTATCTTTCATGGCACACCATGTTTTTACATTTGCAAAAATAGGTATGTCCAATTTTCTAGATAGTATTCCTGCCCCTTTTATATGGTCAGAATGTTCATGTGTTATAAATATTCCTTTAATTTTTTCAATATCTGCATTAATTTCCTCTAAGCCAGTAATTATTCTTTTACCACTAAGGCCTGCATCTATTAATATATTTGTATCTTTATAACTTACAAAATGACAATTTCCACTACTTCCGCTTCCTATAGAACAATATTTTAACATGGCCTACCTCTTTTCTCTTTTTATCATAAATTATATTATACCAAAAAAATAGAGCATTAAATTAATTTTCAATGCTCTATCAAAATTTTATTTATAATTATTTATAATTTTTTCAATATCCACACCTTTACTTTTCCATAACTCAACAAATTGAGGTCCATTTACATTTTTAAATTTATATGTATTATAGTACTCTCTTAAAGTATTAAAAAATACTTCATCTCCCACTTCTTTTCTTATTTTATCAAATATTACAGCTCCTTTTGTATACACACTCAAACTATATTCTGAAGAGTCCTTATAGTCTGTTGTAGCTTTAAATATGTCATTTGTATTATAATTTTTAGTTTGTACTTCCATAGTTTTCATTAATTTATCGCCAGTTTCTTTGCCGTATTTTTCTTCAAAATAAAGTATTGTTGAGTACTCTGTCAATGCTTCGTCTAACCAAGGTTCACTTATTTCATCATTTCCTACCACACTATACCACCATTGATGAGCAGTTTCATGTGCAATAACATATTCTAACAAAAACTTATTTTCATTATTATATAAACTTTCATCAATCATTACTAACATGGGATATTCCATACCACCAATAAAGAAATCACTGGCTACTACCGAATATGTATCATAAGGATAATCACCAAATAACTTACTAAAAATCTCTATAGATGACTGTGACACATCAACTGCTTCTTTACCCATATCCTCATTTAAGTTATATGTGTTTATAGATATATCTTTATATTTTGTTTTATTTACTGTAAACTTGTCACTTAATATAAATGCAAAATCCCTAACCATTTTACCTTCTATAGTATATAATACTTTTTCATTGTCAGTTTTCTTCTCTTTTATATTTCCTGTTGTAGCCAATTTATATCTAGCAGGAATTAATAATTTCACATTAAAATTGCTAGTATCACTATAAAATGGATCTCCTATTGCTTCATAACTCTTTAAATTCCATCCCTTGTCATCATAAACACAGGCTATAGGAAACCAGTTCGTCACATTTATAGTATTGTCACCATATCCAAATCTACCTAAGCAATTTGGCAACTTAACGTTATATTTCACATCAATTTTAACGCTTTGACCTTCTTTCAAAAGCTTATCCAATTTAATTTCAAGAATATCATTTTTTTCACCGATTATTTTATAATTAGATTTATTGCTATTATCAAGTACATTTTTTATGTCTATATATCCTTCATTAAATCCATTTGGATAAGCTTTATCCATTTCTTCTTCCTCAAAAGGAACTAGATTTTCATCACAAAAAGCATTGGGATAAATATGTAAATAGATCTTATCTAATGTAGTTTTTGTATTGTTTATATAAACTAAAGTCTCATTGCATAAAATACGATTAGTTTCATCATCATATATTACATCAATAGTGTATTCATTTTTATTTTTTTCATCTTGGAGAGTAAAGGTTTCTCTTTCGTTGGTAAGTATAAAATTACGGACAGAACATCCTAAAATGACTAAAAGAGATAAAATTATAACAAATAATCTTCTTCTCTTTTTATCAAACTTAATAACCAATTTATACCTCCTTTTTAGTGAATATTTTTTTTTAAAACTTTCAATATAAGTTTGTAATAGCTTTTATGATATAATTGAAGCTGAGGTGATTATATGTTTTTTTATAAAGAAGAAAATAGTATAGATTTTGGAGAGACAACCATCCCAAATATCTTCATAGATATATATATGCCTATGGGTGATGGATTATACACTAAAGTCTACCTTTTAGCTTACAGACAAGTGTGTTCTTCCATTCCAGATCCTAAATTTGATAATAATTCTATTGCTAGAATTTTAGAAGTACCCCTATCAGATGTTATAAATGCATGGAAATTCTGGGAAAAGCAAAACATAATCAAAATGCATAAAAATGATAGTCCAGATTATTATGATTATTCAATTGAATTTTTAGACTTAAAGAGATTATATGTTGAAAATTTACAAGTAAATACAACATCAATTAAATCAAATAGTGATAGAATAGTTTCTGCTGGAGAAAATCCAAGCATTACTAAAATGTTTAATAGTATAAATAGAATAATAGGAAGATTTCTAGATCCATCAGAAAAATTAAGAATACTAGATATTAGAGAAAAATTTAATGTTTCACCTGATGTTATTGTTTATGCTTATGAAACATCAAAACAAAATAATAACGGTACACCTAAAAACCTTAATTATATAGAAGGTATACTTAGAAACTGGTATGATTTAAGTCTTTACACTATAGAAGATATAGAAAAAAATATAATCAATGATAAAAAACGCTACGATATTTATAAGCTTATCTTCAAATCCTTAGGATTTAATAGAAATCCAGGAACAGAAGAAAAAAGAATTATGGATATATGGATTGATAAATATAATATGGATATAGAAGTTATATTAGAAGCATGTAGCAAATCTAAAAATACAACTAATCCATCTATATCTTATATAAATGGTATAATTGAACGATATAAGAAGAATAATGTTAGAACTTTAGATGATATTAATAAATTGGAAGAAGAATTTAATCAAAGAAAACAACAACTAAAAAATACAACTTCAAATAATGCTTCAGCACCTAAGGTTAAAACAAGATTCCATAATATTAATGAAACATTTAGGAACTACAGCCCTGATGAATTAGAGCAATTGCTTAAAGAAAGTCAAAAGGGTAAATTTTAGTAGGTGGGTGATTTAAATGAATGAATCAAAATTAAGAGATATTCTTACAGATTACGAAAGAAAAAGAGATAAAGCAGATAGATTATTAGAAAAAAGAAAACAAGATGTTTATTCTCAAATTCCACAAGTAAAAGAAATCGAAGATGAAATAAGTAAAGTTGGACTGGAAATGATGAAACTTGTACTTAAAAATCCTTCTAATAAAGAGGAACTTTCTCTGCAAGCAAAGGAAAAAATCCAAACTTTAACTACTAAAAAACAAGATTTACTTGATAAGTGGAATGTTCCAAAAGGTTATTTAGATATCCAATATGAGTGTAATTTATGTAAAGATAGAGGTTTCTTGCCAAGTGGAAAGAAGTGTAACTGTTTGAAACAAGCTATAATTAATGAATCTTATAAAATGTCTAATTTATCTAAAATATTAGAAAAGCAAAATCAATGTACATACGATGATAGCATTTTTTCTGATGAAATTGACCCTAAAAGTGGCATTTCACCAAGACAAAATATGCAATTAATTTTATCGGATTGTGACGAATTTATTTATGATTTTGATAAAGATAATGATAAAAATTTATTATTTTATGGAGATACAGGGCTTGGTAAAACATTTATGTCTAGCTATATTGCTAAAGAACTACTGGATAAAGGGTATTTAGTTATTTACCAAACATCATTTAAAATGTTTGAAATTATAGAAGAGTATAAATTTAGAAATTCTGATAAACACTTATCTAGAGATGATTATGAAAACTTATTTGAATGTGACTTACTAATAATTGATGATTTAGGTACAGAGTTAACTAACTCTTTTACCATAAGTGAATTATTTATTATTTTAAATACACGTTTATTAAATGGTAAAAAGACTATTATTTCTACAAACCTTAATCCTGCTCAACTTGGCGAACTTTATTCTCAAAGAATTTTCTCACGTATTTTTGATAAGTTTAAAATGATCAAATTTATTGGTGATGATTTAAGATGGCAAAATAAAATATCTAATCTAAAAAAATAAGGAGAAAACTTGTGATAGTTTTCTCCTTATCTTATATATAAATATTATGCAAATATATTTTTTCTTATTATTGTTTGAGTTCTGTTTGGTCCAACAGATACTAAGTCTACATTAACTCCTATTAACTCTTCTATTCTTGCTATATATTTTTTAGCATTTTCAGGAAGGTCTTCGAATTTTTCAACTTTAGTTATATCTTCATGCCATCCATCTAACTCTTCATATACTGGCTCACATTTTGCTAAATCTTCTAATGAAGCTGGGAAGTTGTTTACTATTTTATCTCCCATTTTGTAAGCTGTACATATTTTGATTTTATCAAATCCAGTTAATACATCTAATAACATGAATGATATACTTGTTAATCCATTTACTCTAGCTGCATATTTTACTATAACTGCATCAAACCAACCACATCTTCTAGCTCTTCCTGTAACTGTTCCAAATTCATGACCTTGAGTTCTTATTCTATCTCCAGTTTCATCAAATAATTCTGTTACAAAAGGACCTTCTCCAACTCTAGTTGTATAAGCTTTAACTATACCAACAACATCTTTTATCATGTTAGGACCTACACCAGCACCTACTGCAAATCCTCCTGATGTTGGGTGAGAAGATGTTACGAATGGATATGTTCCTAAATCTAAATCAAGTAAAGTCCCTTGAGCACCTTCAAATAATACTTTTTTATTAGCTTTTATTGCATCATAAACTATTACAGTTGTATCTTCCACGTATGGTCTCATTTTTTCTGCATATACTATGAATTCATTGTATATTTCATCAAAATCAAACATAGCTTCTTTTCCATATACGCCTGTAACTAATTTATTTTTAGCATCTACTTGAAGTTTTAATTTCTTAGCAAATATTTCTTTATCCATAAGATCACAAACTCTTATTCCTGATCTTTCTGTTTTATCCATATAACAAGGACCAATTCCTTTTTTAGTTGTACCTATTTTATTGTCCCCTCTTGCTTCTTCTGCTAATCCATCTAATTCTTTATGATATGGGAATACTATATGAGCTCTATCACTTATTTTTATATTTTTAGTGCTTATTCCGTTACTTTCAAGCATTTCTATTTCTTCAAAGAAACCTTTTGGATCAAATACTATCCCGTTACCTATTACATTTATAGTATTTGAGTTTAATATTCCTGATGGTATTAATCTTAGTGCAAATTTCTTTCCATCTACTACTAATGTATGTCCTGCGTTGTTACCACCTTGACCTCTTACTACTACATCAGCTTGAGTAGCAAGAAAATCAATAACTTTTCCTTTTCCTTCATCTCCCCATTGAGAGCCAACAACTGCTACTGTTTTCATTTATTTCACCTCTATTATCTATATAATAAATCTTAATAAAAAATTATTATATAATTTATTTTTTATTTAATTCGAACACTTACGTAATACATTTTAACAAATATTCGTCTTAGTTTCAACATTTTTAGTCATCGATTGTTTTTAATATGTAGTCTTATATATATATTATGCCTTACCTCTTTAGATTTCATTCTTTATAAATATACTTTTAAACATAATAAAGGGTTGCTTATAAGATAATGCTATCTTATAAGCAACCCTTTATTTAAAAATTACATACTTATTTATAGTTATACACATTTATCCACATATATATTGTGGATATTGTGTATAATTTTTTATGATATTTACTAGATTCAGTACCATTTTTGTAATTTTATCCACATTTTTATTAAATATGGAATTAATATTCTGTGGATATATGTTTATATTTCTCTAATTTTGTCGGCAAATTTTTGTACTTGTCCAAACCAGACTAATTCCACATTACCTGTTTCTCCATGCCTATTTTTAGCTATTATTACTTCACCTATATTCTTCTTCTCAGAATCGTCATGGTAATATTCATCTCTGTATAAAAACATTACTATATCTGCATCCTGCTCTATAGATCCAGATTCTCTTAAATCTGATAATATAGGTCTATGATCTTTTCTAAGTTCTGGTGAACGTGACAACTGAGAAAGAGCAACTACTGGACAATCTAGTTCTTTAGCTAATATTTTTAATGATCTGGAAATCTTAGCTATTTCCTGTTGTCTATTTTCATTTTTTCCTTCTCCCTCCATTAATTGAAGGTAATCTATTAAGATTAAGTCTAATCCTTTTTCTATTTTTAATCTTCTACATTTAGATCTTATTTCTGATATTTTTATCCCTGGAGTATCATCTATAAAAATGTTTGCTTCTGAAAGCACTGCCATTCCATCTATTATTCTTGGCCAATCAGATTCTCCCAAATTACCAGTTTTTATTTTACTTAATTCCACATTAGATTGTGCAGAAAGCATACGTTGAACAAGTTGTTCTTTTGACATTTCCAGACTGAATACCGCCACAGATGCATCACCTTTTAAGGCTGCATTTTGGACAAGATTCAAAGAAAATGCCGTTTTACCCATGGCAGGTCTTGCTGCCAATAGTATTAAATCTGTTCTTTGTAAACCATTGATTTTTTTATTTAAATCTGCAAAACCAGTTGTTATTCCAGTGACTTCACTTTTGTCTGTACATAGTTTTTCAATCATTTCAAATGTATCTTGTAAAACTACATTTATTGGCTGAATATCATCTCCTGATTTTTCTTGAGATATATCAAATATATTCTTCTCTGCTTTATCCAATATTTCCTGAACATCTGTAGATGCATCATATCCTAAATTTATAATCTCATTAGAGGCTTTAATAAGTTGTCTCATTACAGATTTTTCTTTTACTATGTTTGCATAATATTTTACATTTGATGTCGTTGGAACTATGGTTGAAAGACTTGTTAGATAGCTTATTCCTCCTATGCTATCTAAATGACCTTCTTTTCTTAATTCCTCTATTAGTGTTATCAAATCTATAGGTTCATTGTTACTATTAAGCTTCAACATAGATTCATATATAATTTTATGGGCTTCTTTATAAAAATCCATTGGTTGGATAGTTTCTGCAACCGTAATTATAGCTTCTTTATCAAGAATAATAGAACCTAATATTGATTGTTCTGATTCCACACTATGTGGAGGAATTCTATTTATATCCTCCATTATTATCACCTCTACCTAGTGCCTATTGTTTTTCTTTTACGTCTACTCTTATTTTAGTAGTAACTTTTTGATGTATTTTAACTTCAACAAATCTTGAACCTAATACTCTTATTGGCTCATCAAGTGTTATTTTTCTTTTATCAACTTCTACATTATGTTGTTTCTTTAATTCTTCTGCTATATCCTTAGAAGTTATTGAACCAAATAACCTTCCACCATCTCCAGCTTTTGAGTATATAGTTACAGCCATGTCTTCCATTTTCTTTCCTAATTCAACAGCTGCTTCATATTCTTTTTGAGCTTTGTTTTCTTTTGCTTTATTTTTTTCGTTTAATTCTTTTACATTTGTATTATCAGCAACTACTGCTATTTTTTTTGGTAATAAGAAGTTTTTTGCGTATCCATCACTAACTTCTTTAACTTCTCCTTTTTTTCCTGTTCCTTTTACATCTTTTAATAATATTACTTTCATTTAGTCTTCCTCCCTTAAGTATTGTTCAATTATATAATTTACTTTTTTATAGGCTTCTTGGATAGAAACACCTTCTAGTTGTGCACCAGCTATATCCATATGTCCTCCTCCACCTAACTTTTCCATCAATACATGTACATTTATTTTTCCTAAAGATCTGGCACTTATAAATATAATTCCATTTTTCTCTCCTAAAACAAATGATGCTTCCACATTTTTTACAGTTAATAATTCATCTGCTGCTTGAGCAATAACTACATTTATATTTTCTGACTTCATTTTTGAATAAGAAATACAAATTCTATTATCAATAATATGAGTATTACTTATAATTTCAGCTTTTGTTTTAAAATCTTCCACATTTGTTCTAAATAATTTCTTAACTTCTGTAGTATCTGCACCTGCTTTCTTTAAATAAGATGCAGCTTCAAAAGTTCTTACTCCTGTTTTAAATGCAAAGAACTTAGTATCTAAACTTATTCCTGCTAAAAGTCCTTCTGCCGTAAGTTTATTTATTTTTACATCATCTTCTAAGTATTGAACTACTTCCGTTACCATTTCACAAGTTGATGAAACATAAATTTCATGGAATGATAAAACAGTATCCTGAATGAATTCAACACCTCTTCTATGATGATCTATAACTGCTATTTTTTTACTAATTCCTAATAATTCTTCACACTCTGTATAGCTAGGTCTATGAGTATCAACTACAACCACTAATGTATCTTTTGTACAATTTTTAATTGCTTCTTCTTTGTTTATAAATAAATCTTTATAATATTCTTGCTTGTTTAATCTACTAACAAATTCATCTATAGATTCATTAACTTGATCTAATACTATATAAGTTTCCTTTTTTAAAGATTTACATATATCATATATACCTACTGCAGCTCCCATAGCATCTAAGTCTGGATATTTATGACCCATTATATAAATATTATTACTTTGAGATACTATTTCCTTTAAAGCATGCCCTATTAACCTTGATTTAACCTTAGTAGTTTTCTCAACGGCTTTTGATTTTCCACCATAAAACTCAAATTTATCTTTTGTTTTAACTATAGCTTGATCTCCACCTCTTCCTAAAGCTAAGTCAAGTGCTCCTGCTGCCCATTTAATATTTTCATGGATTGAATTCCCCTCTCGTCCCACACCAATACTTATAGTTACAGGAAGTGTGTTACTATATGTAATATTTCTTATAGTATCTAATATAGTAAATTTATTTTCTTGTAATTTCGATAAACTTCTTTGATTAGCAATGACTATGTATTTATCCTTGGCAGTTTTTTTGACTGCTGCTTGCAAAGAATTTTCTAGTCCAAATAATATCCTTTCTATTTCTACAGATATTAAAGATCTTTTTTCTTCACTAGCACTTTTAAGTACTTCATCATAACCATCTACTTGAATTAACATTATGACATTTTTTTCTTCTTCATATTTTTGAGCAAGGGATAAATAATCTGTTTTATCAATCCAGTACAACATCATCAAGTACTTAACTTGCTTATTTTGTTCATTTTTTATTACATTATAAATAACAGTATATTCTCTATCTTTATATGTAACGTCTGTGTACATTTCTTTATTTTCATTTAAGACTTTTCTTAAATTAAGATTTTTTATAATATTATCTATATTTTCACCCAATAAATCTGGTGACTCTGTCATATCATAAAATTTATTATTATACCAAGATATATTTCCATCAAATTCAAGAATACATAATGGTATAGGAAGATTCATTATTGCTTTTTTTGTTGTTTCATCTATATCTAATGATAAGTTTTCAATATATTTATTCCACTCTTTTTTTCTAAAATTAGATATTCGCCAATTATGAAAAACTATATATATAAAACCAAAGAAAAATAAACATCCTATATATAAATTATAGAAAAGTAGAATTAAACTAGTTATTCCAATAATTAATATATATATATTTATTTCTGGCATATTTATTTTAAAGCTTGGCTTATTCCTCATTTCTACCCTCCTACATAGATTTGTATTCTCTTATTTTTCTGAAATCTAGTATACTATCTATCATACCAATAAAAGAAATTCCTGTCATTCCAAATATGCTTACACAAAGAACTCCTATGAATAATTTCTTATCTATTCCTTGTTTTAGCCACTTATTTATGAAATAAAGACATACAGCTATTCCTTGTATTATAAACATAAAGTTAAATACTATTTGTAAATTTAAAAATATAGCATCTGTATATAATGGTGTTTTCATATAAGATATACCCATTACTAATAAATATAATACAAATGAAATTACTATAGCATTTCCCGGTAAATAAAAGTTTTTAAACTTTATTTCCGATAAATCATCATATTTCATTCTTCTTAGAAGAAATATTTCAATTAAATATATAATTATTGATAAAATCATACTCCTAAAGAATAATACAGATGGAATTATTTTTCTAAAAGTATCTGATTTTAATAATTCATTACCCGCACTTTTAAGTACATCTTTTTGAGACTCTAAACCTTTATCTAATATTTGTAAAAATTCATTTAATATATCTATTTTAAAAGCATATTTATACATAAAGTAATATGCTATTATGGCAATAATAAATACTATCGATCCCATAAAAATAGGCTCATATTTATTACTATCTTTCTCTCTTACAACTTTTTTAGCTATTATACCTATGATTAATCCTGGAACAATACTATTTATAAATATATCCATAGCTTGTATAGGTTTAATCATATATGCTAGTGCTAAAAATATAATTATCAATGAGGCTATACTATTTGTTAAATTCGATAATGTTCCAATTAATGCAAAAGGTACTGGTATCAATAATAGTAGCAAACGTAATTGAGATATATTTAAGCTTATCAATATTAATATTATAGCTAAAATTACTATCTGCAATACCTTCGATAGCCTTAAATCTTTATTCAATTGTTATCACTCCCTATTGTCTATATGTTTTTCAAGTTTTGATAAATCTCCAAACCATGTTTCTATACTATGTTCTTCTTTTATTGCTTCTCTTGATTTCTCTTTTATTTTATAATCTATTTCATCAAAATCAACACCTAGTCTTTTTCCTAAAAGATAAGTTAACATTATTATATTAGCTAGTGTATTTTGAAGCTTATCATCAATAGGTTTCACACCCTTGAATATTAAGTTGAATAAATCACTTACACTTATTAGTATTTCATTTTTTATCCATTCTATAATTTTTACATTCTTTGTAATATCAGATCCCTTTTCTATTCGCACAATTGTCCCCCTCCTCAATATATAAACATTATATCATAATTTAACACCTTTTCTAAGAATTAAAAAAAGCCTGCCATTGATAACTCAATGGTAGGCATTTTTATTAGTCTAATGTATATGGTAAAAGTGCTATGTTTCTAGCTCTTTTTATTGCTACTGTTAATTCTCTTTGATGTTTAGCACATGTTCCTGATATTCTTCTTGGTAATATTTTACCTCTTTCAGTTACATATTTTTGTAATCTTTGAGTGTTTTTGTAATCTATTCTAGCGTCTTTAGAAGCACAGAATTGACAAACT
>OGRO01001663.1_pt1 | contig 18818 bp, 10 predicted proteins | sample 1553451 | NCBI WGS metagenome assembly OGRO01 (sample SAMEA2580021, study PRJEB22360) | human gut metagenome
GAACGGGGTGCTCGTGGGGCCGAACATCTTGTTGTCGGTTGTTCCGCGAAACGCGAATGACGGAGCATTGGTCTTGCCGATCATGATGGCGCCCTCGTCGTTCATCGCGCCCGTATAGCTACCCCAATGGTCGTCAATCATATGAGAGAGGGCCTTGACGCCGCCGGTCGTTCCCGGCCATCCCGGTATACCGGGAATAAAGTCCTTCGCGGCGGTCGGTATACCAAAGAAAGCGCCATGAGCCTCGCCTCGAGTCAGCTTATCGTCTTCCTCCCGCGCCTTGGCACGCGCTTCATCGTAATTGGTGTATACGAAGGCATTGATAGATGGATTGCGCTCGTCAATCGCCTTGATGGTTTCCTCTATTACTTCCGAGGGAGACACTTTCATGTCCTTGATATCGGCGGCCAGATCGACCGCGCTTACGTACTCGTCGCTAATCATAGAAATCTCCTTCGCTCCTCAAAACCGAGTAAGCAGTCCGCGTATTTGCCTGGTTACGACAGGGGGCACGAAGCGTTGCGCCCCGTGCCCCCTCCGTGGAACATGACAGCGGAACTTACGCTACGGGCACGTCGCCGATGTTCACGTCGAGCTCGGTCGCATCAGCGTCATAGGTCTTGGCCGTCTTGCCGGGAACCTGATAGACGACCTGATAAGCGGCGGGCTCGACCTGGTCGAACATGAAATCGCCAAACTCGTCGGTCTTCTGCTCGGCAACCGTATTACCGCTCGCACTCACGAGCTTCACGTCGGCACCGATGGCAACCTCACGAGCGTCAAAGTCGACGACGCAACCGGTCACGAAGCGCTTGGGTAAATTGCGGTACCAGATGCGCGAGCCTTCGACGAGCTGCTCAGCACCATCGAGATCGAGATCCGCGACATCGCCAAAGCGCAATGCCTTGGTGGGGCAGGAGTCCACGCAACGCGGAACCTCCCAGCCATCATCAAGCAGATGCGCGCAGCCCGTGCAGGTCTGCGGAATCTGGAGCGCCTCGTTCCAGTACACGCCTTCGAACTCGCAAAGGTCCTTGCGTCCCTTGGCCTTCTCGGGATCGAGGTACATGAGCCCGTCGGGGCGCTCCACGATGGCGTCGCCCGCCGCCGCGGCAAGCGCGTCGCTCTGACCGCCGATGTGCGGAACGTAGGTGATGCGCGTCTTGGGAACGCTGCCACGCACCTTCTCCTCGACCTTGCACCAGAACTGTCCGGTCAGGGGCTGTTCGGCGGCATAGGGCAGCCAATCGGTACCGCAATGCTCGTCCTTGCAGGCAATCTGGCAATTCATGCAGCCGTTGCACCTGGCAACGTCAATAACAAATGCTTTCATTCTTAGCCCTCCACAATCCAGCTATCGGGAATCTGGCCGAAATCGGGATCGTATGCGCGGCCCCATTCCTCCGGACGTTCCCTGGCCATCTCGATGACATCGACTTTCCTCACGCCAACGAGATAGCTGTTGGTCACCTCGCCAGCACAGTTCTTGGATGTCGTCGCAGACGGGCATATCAGATTGTTCGCGCCGCCGCGATCCAAGCCGCCAACGCCAGTCTCGATCTCGTCCTCGCGAGCGCCATGATCCTGGGAAACGCAACCGGGCATGATGCGCTCGGAAATGATGACGCCACCCAGCACCGTGCCGCGCTCGTTGTACAGGGCGGCGATATCGCCATCCTCGAGGCCAAGCTTGGCAGCATCGATCGGATTCACGTACAGCGGCTCGTACAGGTAGCCATCGGGACCGGTGACCTTGCCCGTCGTGAACTCGTGGAACCAGGGGATGTCGTCATGATTGGCATGCACGCGCCAACGCGGATGGTTGGTGACGAGCAGGAACGGATAGTCCTTCGCACGCGGGCTGGAAAGGCGATCGTCATGTCCGTCGAGCGGCTCCTCGATCCAGCGCGCGACGGGACCTCGCGCCGTGTCATCGGGAAAGACCTGCGCCAGTGACTCGGAGTAGTACTCGATCAGTCCGGACGGCGTAGAGAGCGGATGCCCCACGGGGTCTTCGTAGAAGCCTATAAGGCCATGTGGCATGTCCTCCCAATCCTCGCGCGTCGGGAAGAGCTTGAATCGGTCCTCCTTGAACTGCTCGAAGTCGGCATGCTCGCCATCTTCGATACCGGACTCGCGGAAGCCCTTCTCGATCCAGCCCATGACATCGCGTCCCTGGGTGTAGCGCTCATACAGGTTCTCGTAGTTACCGCCGAATTTCTCGAGTGCCTTGGCAACCGAACACACGGCCTCGTAATCGCTGCGCGTGTCGCCGATGGGATCGATTGCCTGGCCTTCATACGCAATGGCATTCCACTGGCCACTGCGCACGTCAACATTGAAATCCTCGGTCTCGAACAACGTGTTGGTGGGCAGGATGATGTCAGCGAACTTGGTGTCGTTCTCGAACCAGGGGTGCTGCACCAAGATGAAGTCGAGCTCGGGGTCGCGCATGGCCTCCTGGAAGACGTTGCCGCCTTGCCAGCAATTCGACCAGCACGGAGCATCCGACCAGATCATGCGCACGCCCTTGCCCTCTTCAGGCTCCCACTCGAACGGAATGAACTGATCGACGGTGGCAATGCCCGCAATGACATGGCCATGCCATTCGAGCTTCTTTTCGGTGATGGCCTTGGGGATGAGCGTCTTGGGGATGAACGGCTCAGACAGATCCATGGTCGCGCCACGATAGGCACCCTCGACGCTCGGGAGCACCGAGCAACTGGGTAGGGGATTCCACGTGGGCATATCCATGAGCTGCCACTCGATCATCTGGAACTGATTGACACCCGGCTGACCCACGCCACGCATGCCCAGCAGGTAGATCTCCATGCGAGCGGGCTCGTGCGAAAAGGCTGCGCGAATGTAGCCACCACCGTTGCAATGGGCAACGGAGACCTTCTTGCTCGCCCAGTAGCGAGCAAGCGCCTTGATGCGGTAATCGGGCACGCCGCACTTCTCGGCCGCCCAGGCCGGTGTCTTCTCGACGCCGTCTTCGCCGCGGCCCATGACGTAGTCCTCGAACTTATCGAAACCGACGGAGTGCGTGGCGATGTAGTCCTTCTCGTACGTGCCCTCGGTCAACCACACATGGGCGATTGCAAGCTGCAGGGCGACGTCAGTATTCGGCAGGACCGGAATCCACTTGTCGGCATGGATTGCCGCGCCATAGTTAAGGTCGGGGCACACGTAAACCTGCTTGACGCCGATGTCGGTGAACCAGTATGAGATGAGACTCGACATCTGGCCGCCCCAACCCCACGGCGTGGTTTCGGGATCGCCACCCCACACGAAGACGGCATCGGTGTGCTCTGCGATGTCCTTGATGACATTGTTGGTGATGGTCTGCATGCCAACGGGATCCATGCCCCAAACATGCTTTGCGCCCCAGTACCAACCTTCCCAGGAATCCGGCTGACGGGCCTGCTTCAGGAAGCCGCCCGTGAGCGCCAGGAGGTTGGTCTGGCAACCATGGGCCGCATGCACGGTCTTGGTCTCTCCATGACCATCGGATTGCGCGTAGATGGAAAACGGTCCGCACTCGTCCTGAATCCTCTTGATCTCGGCCGCGATGATGTCACAGGCATCGTCCCAGGAGATGCGCTCGTACTTGGAGATACCACGGTTCTGCGGATTGCGCTCGCCATTCGGATCCCAATCGACGCGCTTCAGTGGATACGGAATGCGGTTCTTCGAATAGGCCCTCATCTTATACGCCGTGGCAAGCGGCGGCGGACAGCTCGCCATGCCCGGTTCGAGCACGTGACCATTCTTCTCGATCTTCCAGTAATTCAGATCCTCGGGTTTGTAGAGCTGGTCGTAGTGCAGCGGCCTGATGCGAGCCACACGTCCATCTTTCACATCGACTTCAGTGATGTTCGCACCCATTCCAAAGCCACAAAAGCCGATGCACTTTATCACTGACTTGTCTGTGGTTTTCTCAGACATCGTATGTCCTTTCATTCAAACAAAGCGCACCCGTCGTCAGAAACGAGCGCGCCTGGTCTTTCTCTAAAGCGTACGGTTCTTGGTGATCTCGTAATCTGCCATCCACGGATTGACGCGCTCATAGGCGGCACTTGCCGCGAGCAAATCAATCTCACCGTAGCGATTGCCTATGAGCTGCAGGCCAACCGGAAAGCCCTCCCTCGAGAGGCCGGCCGGGATGGATGCCGCGGGATTGCCCGTGAAGTTGCAGAAGAACGTGAGACAAAAGCCAATGAGAGGCTCGGTTTTCACGCCGCAAATTTCCTTGGGACCAACAATATTCCAGTTCGGATCGTTCTTAACGGGATGACACGCACACGTGGGCGAAACAATGAGGTCATAGTCCTGGAACGCCCTTTGGACCTGGTCGAAGACCTCGGTGCGGATCACCTCGTCGTCATGGAAGTCGACATATCCGCGCTTGTAGGCATCCTCCACCCAATAGATAAGTTCGTCGGGCAGATCGTCTGCGTGGTCGCGTAAAAGGTCGATACCGCCAGCCTTGATTTCCTCTATGGTACCCAGACCGCCTGAAATGGTAATCATCCTATCCCATGCCTCGGCAAGCTCGAAAGCAGAGCGCTTGAAATCGAAGCTCACAGGCTCGACGATGGCACCGGCATCCTCGAACTTCGCAGCAGCAGCCTCGCACATGACGGCGATCTCTGGCTCGACCGGGAAGATGCCGAAGTCGGGCGTGAAGCCGATACGCATACCCTTCACCGGCTTCTCCAATGCCGCAATGTAATCGCGGTCACCGAAGTCAATGCTATTGGGATCGAAGGGGTCATAGCCCGCCATCGCCTGCAGGGCATACGCGGCATCCTTGACCGAGCGGGAAATCGTTCCGTCCCAACAGTACGGATGACAGGTACCATAGGCGTTTGGCCTTGGCGCTCCGCCAATGACGCCGTTACCCGCTTTGAATCCGTAACAGCCGCACCAGGCGGCCGGAATGCGGATTGACCCACCTCCATCGGTGCCTTCGGCGATAAACAGAATACCGTCGCCGACCGCGGCTGCCGAGCCGCCGGAGGAGCCGCCCGAGTTGTATCCGGGCTTGAACGGGGTGCTCGTGGGGCCGAACATCTTGTTGTCACACGTGCCACGAAACGCGAGAGATGGCGAGTTCGTCTTGCCAATCATGATGGCGCCCTCGTCGTTCATCGCGCCCGTATAGCTTCCCCAATGGTCATCGATCATATGGGAGAGTGCCTTGATGCCGCCGGAAGTTCCCGGCCATCCAGGCACGCCGGGAATGAAGTCCTTAGCGGCGGTTGGGATGCCGAAAAATGCTCCGCTTGCCTCGCCACGAACAAGCCTATTATCTTCGTCCTTGGCCCTTTCACGCGCTTCGTCGTAGTTGGTATAGACAAAGGCATTGATAGAGGAGCTGCGCTCGTCAATCGCCTTGATGGTCTCTTCGACAATTTCAGACGGGGCAATCTTCTTATCTTTAATATCCGATGCCAGATCAACGGCGCTCGAGTATTCGTCAGTAATCATGGTTTTGCTCTTTTCTAAGTTCTTTTCTAAACGAATCCGACCCCTAGCATGGTCACTAGGAACACGTCAGGGGTCGGAACTTTCGAACTATTCGCAAGCTGTCACCTGACAACTTCGTCCGTGCAATCCTCCTGTTACGCCAAACCCATGGCAGTGCAGACGAGGGGCAGGACAATGGAAACCATCAGAACAGCTGCCACGCTGGGAATCCAGCCAACCTTGAGTTCGTCGAAGGGTGAAAAATACTTGCGCTCGTTCGAGTATGCGACGTACACGCAAAGGTCCAATGGCAACAGAAACGCCGCGGAGGAGAACACGGCACACATGAAAATCGCAGCGGTAACATTGCCACCCAGACTGATGACAAGACCGCATACGGGAATCGTGATAAGACCGGCGACAGCTGCACCTGCAGGAAGAATGTTGTGAACAACGCAGGCGAAGACCGCGACAAGAATCATAACGATAATCACAGGCAGGCCCATGAGAGGCGCAAATGCCGTGTTAACAAGCCAGACCATTGCACCTGTCGCGATAAAGCCAGCAACAAAGCAGCCAACAGCCCAATTGAGCATGACGACCGACCAGGGACTCTCATCGCACCACTTCTTGAACGAGACGCACTTGAACGGCGGCAGGAACATCAGGAACAGAGCAAGCAGGCCGATGACCGTCATGTCAAGCTGCGGGAACCACGAGCCGGCAATCCACAGACCCAGTGTCACGACAATGACAAGCATGCCCCAGATTTCGTCCTTGCCAAACCCGGAAATCTCCGAACGCTCTTTCTGGATACGCTCGATTGCCTCGTCGCTAATCGGCTCGGGCTTGAATATCTTGACGATGGTGAACCATGCGATGGGAAGCAAGACAATGTTCATGATGATGCCGAGAACCATCCAGTTCGCGAACGTCACCGTAATGCCGAACGCCTGCTCGGCAAAGCCCATGGCCAAGATGTTGACAACGCTGCCCACGGGAGTAATCCAGCCGCCGATATAAGATGCGAACGCAATGCCGAGTACGAGGGCCTTGGCCAGATTGGACTTGTTTCCCCAAGGGGTTTTGTTCTCATCCAGAATTCTGTATGCGAACGGAAGCATAACAATGACGAGAACGAGGTCATCAATGATTAGCGACAAAAGCGCCGTTGCGAGCATTAGACCGGCAAGGACTTTCTTGGAATCATGCTTGGCCCACTTTAAAATGAACGCGATGATACGCAATGAGATGCTGGAGTATTGTACGAACAGCGCAAACGCAAAGCACGGTAAGCAAACAATCATAGCGACACTCACGCCGCTCATCCATGTTTCATTTGAAGACAAGATGCCCATTAAAGGAACGGCCGCGGCAAACGCCCATGCCGTTATGACGATGGAAATGGGCTCGCAAATCCACATGATGACGCAAGCGACGAGAATGCCGAGCAACATCTTTCCCTCAAACGCAAGCCCTTCCGGAGTCGGAAGAAGAAACGTCACAATCACAACGAGGATCGAGAGTGCGGTTATTCCCACCTTAAAAGGTAGCTTTTCCCTCATTTTTCCCTCCAAAATGAATCAAAATAGTTGGACTCAAAATGAGCATCCCAAATCAGTCGCGTCCGCCATCACCCAACACGCACAATAATGGAGCATTCTCCGTAAACAGCGGACATCACCTGATGCTTCCTCCCCTCTTCGTAGGATGCTTCGCGTTCCGAAACATGCGCCGTAGCGAACCTGTCCGTTCCTTCCGACGCGTTTACGTTAACGAGGATATCGAGGGCAAAATGAAACAAGAACGCCCTAAACATACCAATCAATGGGATAAGAACGTGGGTACCTTCCAGGGTGCTCACCGGGGCCCAATCGTGCCAAAAGGGTAAGGAAAACCATTATCTCTCGCTGGAAAGCCCAGCCATCCTACGAGTCGAACTAATCAGCTTCCCGCTGACCGATGCCATGCGTAAAGCCTTCGAGTGCCTCGGTCTTGTTGCGGACTCCCATCTTGGCGTATATGTTGGAAAGGTGCTTCTTCGCCGTGTTGATGCTGATGGAAAGCGTCTCGGCAATCTCGTTGCGTGAAAGCCCCATGTTGAGCAGGCGCAGGACCTCGATTTCGCGAGCGGTGAGCATGTATTCGCTCTCCAAAAACGCCGTACTCTCGTCTGAAGCCTCCCTCTTGTCGGAACTCTCCGCCTCGAAGTGCAACAACACGTCTTTGACATAGGTTCGCAGAACGCCACCCAACTTACGCGTTGTCGAATACTCGCGCAGCAGCTGCTTCATAGGAGCTCCACCGTTCAATATGGTGCGCATATAGCCGTGCAAGCGAGCGATTCGAAGAAGCTCATTGAGAGAGGTGATGGCCAAGGCGCTCTCACCCATGTCATTGAGAATCAGGGTCCTCTCAACAAGCGCGATGACGGCCATGCGATTGAAATCCCGCTCGAGCGCACGCTCTATCATTGCGTCAAGCAACTCGATAACCTCGGCATCGCCACCCTGCAACCTCAAGGCGAACGCGCGGACGGCATCAAACAGCAAGATGCCAAAGATATCGCTCTTTCTCAGGTGAAGGGCGAACTTGTTCTCTATGAGCTGCAATTCGTTAAGGTCACCCCGGTGCAGGGCAATCTGAGCCTGAAGAAAGTAAGCCGAGAGCAACGCGGCGCGGGGAACGTTTCGATACTTCTCCCCCTGCAATACCGCCTCGGTAATGACCTCGAAAGCCGTGGAGGAACTACCCGAGGCCAAATGCCAGGAGGCATGGCTCGTCATTATGTCGAGGTACAGGTCGATGTGACGATAACAAGAAAGACCGTTTTCGGATACATGGAGCAATTCAGGCACCCGGCTCACGTCATCTCGCTCTATGAGGATACGCGCGAGAAGCGTGCAGGCCGCTCCGTAGATCGCGAAATCTGGCGGACACTTCTTGAGGAGGCTCTCGCAGCAACGCTCCACCTTGTCGTGCTCTCCGCAATAGTAGAGATTGACCGCATTGGTGTACTCGTTGAAGACGAGCTGATGTATGGTCTGGTCGACGCTCGCGCTCGCCTGCGCCTTTAGATAGTAATCCATCGCCTGGACATAGTCTCCGGTATACGAATACGCCTCTCCCTGAGACTGGTTAATCATGCTGAGTAGCGATGGAGTTATGGGCCAGCTTCCGTCTTGCAGCTCCTCGCAGAGAAGCAATGCCCTCTCGCCATCGCCCTCCATCGCCAGGTATTTCATGGAGAGGCATTTCATGGTGAAGGAGGCCATCTCGGGAGAGGTCTCCTGCGTCACGACCCCACTTTCGATGAGCTCCTCGAAGGCTCCCATCCACAAATCCGCATCCTCGAGACGCGCATAGGTCACGCAAGACCAGACGGCCATCAGACAAAGAAACGGCGATGTGGGAACGGATGCGGCGGAGACCCGGCACATCCATGCAAAGGAATCCATGGACATATCCGGACGCACGAGCCCGCTTGTCGCCTCCACGAGTCCCTCTATGTAGTCAAGGTCCCCCGACATGCTGAGGTACTTCACGGCCTCGTCGGGATAGCCACTGTCATGAAACCACTCCGCCGCATTGAGGCAGAGGCCACGCAATTCGCCCATGTTGAAACGCTTCAGCTCGTACCGGAGCACGTCCAGGAACATAGGATGAAGCCGGTACCATTCATCTTCGTAATCGCAGTTCATAATGAACGCATTGGCCGCCAGTAATCTGTCGACCCTCTCGACTGCCGCAACCGAACCGAAGACAAAGGCGAGAAGCGATCGGTTTATCTTCTCGAACAGAGATATCCGAATGAGAAAATCGACATCATCCGGAGGCAGATCGGAAAGGATGTTGCATATGAAGTAATCACGTACTAGGTTGTTTTTCCCGTTTATTGGCCCCTTGATTCCCATTGTCTCGTTTCGCGCTATTGCCTGGGCTCGCAGCTTGATGCCCTGAACCCAGCCCTCGGTATCGCGATACGCTTCGGCAATAAGCTCATCGGAAAAGGCGCTCCCGCATGTATCCCGAATCAGCTCCTCGGCCTCGGACAGTGCAAAGGTGAGGTCCCTAGCTTCAAATACGCGTTCGCCATATTTAAAAGCCGCCGCCTTGAAACTCTCGAAAAACTCTCGCGTGCTCACGACGAAATGATATTCGGGAGGAGCTTCGAAACAGAAGCGCAGGAAGTCGTCGATGAGAGAAAGCGAGCCTATTCGGTTAAAGGCGTCGAAGAAAACAAAACGTTCGCCTTTGACTTCTTCACGATGTTGAAACAGGATATCTGCCAGCGACTCCCCGTCACTGGCAAGCTCGTCATGCTCTGCACCGGGACAAAATGCACTCTCTCCAAACGAAACATGAACGTGGGCCCAAAATTGCGCTGGGTCTGATAAGGCCGAATCGATGCTCAGCCAACTTGTGCTGTGCCCTTCCTGTCTCAGAATCCCGCCCAATTCGCACATGGCTATGGTCTTTCCATATCCGCTTGGAGCATGAAGAAAGGTGATGCGCTGATTGCAGACTGTGCGTCTCAGCTCTTCAATCAAAGGGCGATTCATCACGAGATTCGAAGGCAGCATAGGCTCAATGAGTCTTGCATGAATAATCTGGTCCATCGATTACCCCTTCCCCCAGGACTCAGGAGCACGCATGGTAACTAATCCAAGTTATCAAGGAGGAGCATAGTAGAAATCATCCAAATAGGGTACTTTTCATGGGTTATTAAGTGGGTAATTCAAAGGATAAGCCAACTCATCTTTCTCACCGGACCAATCCGTCTAGAGTATTCGACTCGAGCTGCACTTCCACGCGAATGCTAATTCCCACCATGCAAACTTACGGTAGAATACCTTGGGCGCATTTCCGTGCCCCTCCCCGATAGAACGGACGAATAGATGGACCTGACGCTTCCGGTGTTCATTGCGCAAGCGGGCGCTCATCCCGCGCTCATCGTCGTTCTGGTCCTTGTCATCGGCGTCACTGTCATCTCAGGCGCGACTGATGCCCCCAATGCCATCGCGTCGGCCGTCTCGACTCGTTGTCTCAAGCCCGGTACCGCGCTCATCCTGGCCGCCATCTTCAACTTCGTTGGCCTCGTGGGCATGACCTACATCTCCACGGCCGTCGCCCACACCATGTTCAACATGGTCAATTTCTCGGGCAACACGCACCAAGCGCTCATGGCCCTCATAGCCGCGATGATCGGCTCCATCGGATGGGGCTTTTTCTGCTGGTATCGAGGCATCCCCGCATCCAAGTCCCACTCGCTCATCGCGGGCGTCACGGGTGGCGCCATCGCCATGAACGGATTGGCCGGCGTCGTCGTCAGCGAGTGGATGCTGGTCATATACGGCATGCTCTTCTCGCTCCTTGCCGGCTTTGCGCTGGGCTGGATCAACACCAGGATCATCGAGTTCTTCTTTGCCCACGCAAACCGCAGCAGGGCCAACAAGATCTGCGTCGTCCTCCAGGACGTCTGCGCATGCGCACTTTCCTTTCTGCATGGCGCGCAAGACGGCCAGAAGTTCATGTCCATCGGCCTTTTGGGCATCGCGCTCGCGTTCGACATGCAGACGAGCGGCGCGACCGAATTCCCGCTATGGCTCATGATCCTATGCTCGCTCGCCATATCGCTCGGCACGCTCGTCGGCGGAAAGCGCATCATCAAGTCCGTGGCCATGGACATGGTCAAGCTCGAGAAGTACCAGGGCGTCGCGGCGTCGATGACCACTGTCATCACGCTCTTCATCGCCTCGATCACAGGTATGCCCGTCTCGACCTCGCATTGCAGCACCGCCGCCATCATGGGCGTCGGTGCCTCGAAGAACCCCAAACGCGTCAAATGGGACGTCGCTAAAAGCATGGTCGCAGCCTGGCTGCTGACCTTCCCCTGCTGCGGCTTCATTGGCTGGGCGCTCGCGCAAATCTTCATGCTCTTCTAGTGCCAGCCAAACACGAAGTCTATCCGCTGCGTGCCGCGTAGACGTTGTAGGCAGTCGCAGCGCCAATCACCAACACCGCGCCAAAGATGGAAATAGGACCGATGGGTTCGCCAACCACGATCGCGACCAATATGGGATTGAGCAGCGGCTCGATGGTCGAAGTGAGCGATGCCGTCACGGGAGACACCACATCGAGCCCCTTGGAGAGGAAAAGGTACGCGAGCCCGAGCTGGAGGACGCCAAGCGCGACGATTGCCACCAAAATCTCGGGCGCAAAGACCGTCTCCTGCGGGTAGAAAGGTATGCCGACAACGAAGCACGCCGCGAAGCCCAGTATCGCCGCACATTCGAAGTCGCACTTGGGCGACTCCTTGAGAAGGAACACGCCGGCATATGCGATACCTGAAATGATTGCGAGGATGTTTCCCAGCATGCCGCCGGCATTCAAGCTGTCATAGAAGAAACAGGCAATGCCGGCAATTACGACAAGGCTCGCCACGACGGCGCTCCTGCGCGGACGCGAACGAAAGAGGATCCAGGCAAGCAGAATGACCCAGATGGGTTCGGTGAACTGCAGGACGATCGCGTTTGCGGCTGTCGTAAGCTTGTTGGCGATGACGAAGGTCTCGAGCATGGCGAAGTCGAGCACGGCACCGCCGATGATCTGCTTGTTAACGTGAAAACGCCTGCCCGTCGCACGCAGGTAGAGATACATCGGGATAATCGCGAAGATGCAGCGTGCGCCATTGATGCTAATGGGATTCCAGGGAATAACCTTGATGAGCACGCCGGCAAGCGAGAAGCACACGGCAGATATGAGAACGTACGCAAGTCCTCTTCTATGGCTGATGGCGGCTGGCATATCGTATATGTCATCCCAAGCGTAGCTCGCGCACGGACTTGCCCCGCATGTCAGGGCAGGCCCAAAACGCTATTCGCTGCGCAACGCCTCGACGGGATCGCGACGCGCAGCGTTCATGGCGGGTACGAGACCCGCGATGAAGGTCAGAAACACGCTGATAAGTATGAGGATGAAGGCGGCTGTGACGGGCAAGGCGAGGATGCCCGAGATGTTCATCATCGCAAGCACGATGGCATTTACGGGCAACGATACCAATGCCACGAGAACGACGGCGAAGACACCGGACATGAGGCCCTCTATGACCGTCTCGGCATTAAAGATGTTGGCGATGTTGCCCTTGCTCGCGCCCATGGCACGCAGGATGCCGATTTCCTTCTTGCGCTCGAGAACGCTGATATAGGTGATGATGCCGATCATGATGGAACTCACAACGAGCGAGATGGAGACAAACGCGATGAGCACCATGGAAATCATGTCGATAATGTTGGTGACCGATCCCATGAGCGCACCCATGATGTCGGAATAGGAGATGGTCTTGTCTTCCTCGCCCGAGGATTCCATGTCGGCGTTGTACTGATCGATGATGTCCTCGACGACCTGCTTGTCATCAAAGCTCTTGGCGTAGATGCTGATGGAGATCGGATCGGCGATATCGGCATAACCCAAGGTCTGCAGGTTACTCTCATAACTCAAGTCGTTGCTACGCGCGAGGTTCATGAACATGGACGTGAGCTCGTCCTGATCCATGTTGACGGTGATGGACTGGGCAAACATACTCGGGTCGACCGAGATTGCCGTGCCCATCGCAGCCGAAAGCGCGGAGGCCATCGAACTCGCCAAACTCGTGGTGTAGCTCTGCAGCATGCCACCCATCTTAGCTTCCAGATAGGGCACGAGCTGGGTAGTCATGTACTCGTTCATCTTCTTCTGGATGGCTTCGGTGAAGGCCTTCTGGAGTTGCTCGCTGGAACCTGACATACTCGATGCGATACCCGTCGCAGCCTGGTTGATGATGCTCTTGTATGTATTCGATTGTTGGTAGGCGGCCCACGCACCGGGCAAATCCGCCATACTGCCGGAATTGTTGCTTACGTACTGCATGAAGCCCATGAAAACTGCACTACTCATCTGCCCCAGACTCTGCTCGAGAGCCGCCACCTGGCCTGCAGAGGGAACGCCACCGGACAAGTCGATGTCCAGATCGCTGAAATCGGGTGCGGGAATGTCCGCGAACATGTTGCTCGTGTCGAGGCTTGCGGCCGCGCCGCTCATCGCGCTTGCCATTGCCGACTCGATGGCAGCGTTATCGACGTTGAAGGCACGCGCCATCATGTTCTGGTCGATGCTGAATAGCGAGCCCATGTCGAAGGAGGACTCCGCATCGTCCTTGAGCGACTCGAAGGTCTTGCCCGTGAAGATGTCGACATCGGGCTCGGCCATCTGCGCCTCGACCACCGGCGAGGTAGCCGCCTGATCGATGAGATGCAGAATGAGGTCATGGCGATACCCGATGCCCTCGTCCATGGACGTCGACGATGCCGTTGCGCTCGGTTTGATGATTCCCACGACCTTGAGGTCGAGGCCCTCGGCGATTTGCGTCTTCATGTAGCTCTCGTCATCACTGCGATCGACCCATGTCGATCCGGAAGACGCCTTGGTGTACATGTCGCATTCGTTCACGACCTTGAACGTGAGCGCCAACGCCTCGTCTTGCGTGAACTCGACGTTGGTGTCGGGAACGTCAAGATCCTCGGAGGCAAGGGCGTCCATAAGCAGGTCGTTGAGCTCGTCGGGGTCGAGGATGCCCAGCGCGTAGAGCGTGTAGTCGCTGATGCCGCCGTTCTTGTTGAGCACCAGCACGCACTCGTCGTAGTTGGCAGGCCAGGCACCGGCGACGATGTCGTATTGCTCCTCGAGAAGCTTCTGGTCATCGAGCATTTCCTGGAACGAACTCGCCGAACCCATCATGGTCGAGAACATGCCGGCGGAGCTGATGTCGTTGGACATGATCGAGGACAAGGCACCGGGATTGAGCTGCTTGATGCCAGCGGAGGTGTCGGCCTTGTAGATTTGGGGCGTTATGCCATAGCCGTAGACGATGGCGTTCACGTAGCGATTCACATCCCCGCCGTTTGCCTCGAAGAAGGAACGCAGAGATTTGAGGTCGTTCGTCTTCACGTCCGTCAGGACATCGGCCATGATGGTGGATTCCGGAATGACGCCCGCGGCGACGTCGTCTTCGGCGTCTCCATGCACGTAATCGCCCGCCTGCATCATGATGGAGGTCACGTCGAAGCTCGACTGCGTGATGGTGAGCGGAGTCGATGAAAGCGTATCCTCCTCGACCTTGGCGATGTAGTTGTTGACGCCATTGGAAAGGGCGAGAATCGCGGCGATGCCGATGATGCCGATGGATCCCGCGAATGCCGTGAGAAAAGTGCGCCCCTTCTTGGTCATCAGGTTGTTGAAGGAAAGCGCGAGCGCCGTGAGAAACGACATCGACGCGTGCTTCTTGCGGCCTGCCTGCGTCTTGTCACGCGCAACGGCGGCGAGCTTCGCCTCCTGCTCGTCGGCCTTGCTCGGATCGAACGGATTGCTGTCATCGGCAATTTGACCGTCGTGGAGCTTGACGATGCGGTTAGCGTAGTCGTAGGCGAGCTCGGGATTGTGCGTGACCATGATGACCAGACGGTCGCTCGCAATCTCCGACAGCAGGTCCATGACCTGGATGCCGGTCTCGGTATCGAGTGCGCCGGTGGGCTCATCGGCGAGCACGATGTCGGGGTCGTTGACCAGCGCGCGGGCAATGGCGACGCGCTGCATCTGGCCACCGGAAAGCTGGCTGGGCTTCTTGCTGGCGTGTTCTGCCAAGCCAACGCGCTCGAGCTCGGCCATGGCTCGCGCCCGACGTTCCTCGCGCGACACACCGGAAAGCGTGAGTGCAAGCTCGACGTTGGAGAGCACCGTCTGATGCGGGATGAGATTGTAGCTTTGGAAGATGAAGCCGATGTGGTGGTTGCGATACGTATCCCAATCGGCACTCGAGTAGTCTTTGGTGGACGTGCCGTTGATGACGAGCTCGCCGGTATCAGCGTGGTCAAGACCACCCAGCACGTTGAGCAGGGTGGTCTTACCGGAACCTGACGGCCCGAGGACGGCAACGAACTCGTTGTCCCTGAACGAAAGGGAAACGTCGTCAAGCGCCTTTTGCTCGAAATCGCCGACCTTGTAGGACTTGCGCAGGTGCTTTAGCTCGATCATGCAAATGCTTTCTTCTAGTCTTCCTCCACCTTGATGGTGCCGCGGAAGGTGCGGTAGATGATGACATGATATATGGCGACCAGGGGAACGCCAATGCAGGCGATGATGGTCATCACCGTAAGTCCATAAGTGCTCGCAGCTGCGGTGAACAGGTCAATGGACGGACCGGGGCCCGTGGAGACAACGAGATTGGGGAACATGGCGAGCACGAGCGCGAAGACGAGCGCGACGCAGACAACGGAATTGGCGCCGAACGCCAACCAGTTCCTGTTGCGTCCCGCGGCCAAAAAGCCAACGACAATGGCCGCGACCAGAAGGCAACCGACGAGCACGAGGAACGGCAGGGCCGGCGCCTCGCCCGGTAGGAAGCCGACGAAGTTGAAGAACATGATGGAGACGGCGACGACGAGCACTGCCGTGACGACCTGCATCACGACGCGAGCCGTGACGGCACGCTTGTGCAAGTCCGTACCCTCCTCGATCTTGGCCGCGAGCCAGCACGCACCCTGCAAGATGATGGTCGACAGACCGAGCAGACCGCACAAAAGCGGGAACGGCGTGAGCAGACCAAAGAACGAGCCAATATAGTTACCTGCGGCATCGAGCGGCACACCCTGCAGGCAATTGCCGAGGGCGACGCCAAAGAGCAGGGCGGGAACGAGAGACCCCACGAAGAAGCAGACGTCCCAGAACTTCTGCCACTTCGGGTCATGCGCACGAAACTCGAGGCTCACCGCACGGATGATGAGACCGAAAAGCACGAGCATGATGGCCAGGTAGAAGCCGGAAAACACGGTCGCGTATGCGGGCGCGAACGCGGCGAACAGGGCGCCACCCGCAGTGAGCAGCCAGACCTCGTTGCCATCCCAGACCGGACCGATGGAGGTCATGAGGGCGCGCTTTTCGCCCGGGGTCTTGGCCACAAAGGGCGAGAGGATGCCCGCGCCCAGATCGAAGCCATCGAGAACATAGTACGCGCTGATGAGCACGGCGATGATGATGAACCAGAGGATGGGGAGCGTCATGATGCATCACCTTCCTGCGCCTCGACGGTGTCCGTTTTCTGGGCCTCGGCAAGGCACTTCTCGGGACCGCTCTTGACGATCTTGGAGAAGATGCGCGCCCATGCGATGAAAATCACCAGATAGATGACGATGAAGAGGCAAATCGTGATGAGAAGCTGATCGGCCGGCACTGACGGCGAGATGGCGTCGAGCGTCTTGAGCTCGCCCGTGACGATCCACGGCTGCCTACCGACCTCGGCTGTCGCCCAGCCAAATTGAATGGCCAAAAACGGGGCAATCCACAGGAAGCCCATCACGACATAAGGCCACCGCTTGGTCTTGAGCTTCTTGCCGAAGGCCATGATGAGCGCAAGCAACACACCTAGCATGATGACACCCATCATGACGATCATGATGTGATAGGACTGGAAAGTGAGCTGTACCTCCGTGGCCGTAGGCGTGCTGCCGGGATCGGCCGCCTCGATGTCATTGAGGCCGGGGTATTCGGCGCTGAAATCGCCAGCAGCGAGGAACGAGGTCAAACCCGGAATCGACGGACCGATGACCGTGCCATTTTCGGTATCGACGATGCCAAAGAGGTACATGGGCACGGGCTCGGTCTCGTACTGGCCCTCCATCGCGGCGAGCTTGGTCGGCTGCTCGTCGGCAACGACCTGGGCCTGCATGTGCGCGACCGGCATCATGAGCACCATGCACACGAGCGTGACGATGGCGCCCCAGCGCATCATCTTGGTGACGAACTCGGGGTTACGACCCTTGAGATGGTAGTACGCGGCAATCGCCATGGCGATGAACGCACCGAACACGAGAAGCGCGAGAACCGTGTGCAGATACGTGGGCACGGTCTGCGGATTGAATGCCGCGGCAAAGAAGTCCGTGATGATCGCCTTGCTGCCATGCGCCGTCTCGACGACCTCGTAACCCGCAGGCGTCTGCATCCACGAATTGGCGATGAGAATCCACAGCGCCGAAAGCATCGAGCCGAACCACACGAGCCAGCCGGAAACCATGTAGAACTTGGGAGACACGCGTTTGCGACCAAAGAGGAGCACGCCCAGGAAGCACGACTCCAGGAAGAACGCGAGCAATGCCTCGGCGGCAAGCGGCGAGCCGAAGATGTCGCCCACGAAGCGCGAGTAATCGGCCCAGTTGGTGCCGAAACTGAACTCCATGGTGATGCCCGTCGCAACGCCGACCGTAAAGGTGAGCGTGAAGATCTTGACCCAGAAACGGGCGTCAGCCTCGTCCTTGGGGTCACGCGTCTTGTAGGCGCGCGTCTGGGTGAGCGCGACGAACAGGCCCAGACCAATGGACAACGGTACGAACAGGAAGTGGAATATGACAGTCAACGCGAACTGAAGGCGTGACAGAAAGACCACATCGCCAAGCAATTCCATGTGTCCTCCTTTAGGAACTCCGGGCAACAACGGCGCTGCCCATCCCCTCTCACAGGTTTTTTCATCTTACTCCTATTAGTGTTTGTAGGCACCGAAAAAATCCGCTATACTCTCGCTTTGCGCATCGGCGCAGGAAGCACATGGTGGGTATAGCGCAGTTGGTTAGCGCGCCAGATTGTGGCTCTGGAGGTCGAGGGTTCGAATCCCTTTACCCACCCCATTTTCCTGCTGGAGCGCACGGCGATTTCGTGTATAATCCTTTTTCGCTGTTACGGACCGGTAGCTCAGCTGGCAGAGCAGGGGACTCTTAATCCCAAGGTCCAGGGTTCGAACCCCTGCCGGTCCACCATGAAACACAAAGGCCGAGAGCACATGCTCCCGGCCTTCTTCTTTTGTAGTCACGTGAGCCCGCCTCGCTTTCCCGGCTGGCGGCATGCGATAGCGAGCCTCGATGGTCGCTCCCCGACAGCCCGCTTCGCGGTCTTTACGGCTCGCTCCCTTAGACCTCGGCTCTGCTCATCGCATGCCGCCAGCCCGCTCCTATTCAGCCCACGATGCGAAGGTGACCATCACCACGAAGCAGACTACGACGATGAGAATCCCTATCTGAGATATAGACCTGAAGAGATTCTTAGAGGTCAACAGCTCTCGGGGCGATTGAGCCAGGGCAATTCAAGTTCATAGAGAAAGATTCTTCTACTCTATAGCTTTGCCATGGTGCGGTTTGTCAGAGTAACGATTGCTTCTGCTCCCTCATCGTCAGCCTGCAGAATGACTCCTTGTTGGCCACACACATTTGCTGCTCCAGTAGCTAGATCATGTCCCAAATGTTGGTGTAAGAACCGTTTCGATTGAA
>OGRO01001693.1_pt1 | contig 18630 bp, 20 predicted proteins | sample 1553451 | NCBI WGS metagenome assembly OGRO01 (sample SAMEA2580021, study PRJEB22360) | human gut metagenome
TGATCCGGGCCCGGCATACGCTGCTCGCGCAGACGTTGCGGCGCGAAGGGAAGGAGATCGTTCCGCTCGACCTGACCCTGACCGACGACAAGCATATCCTGGTGATTTCGGGGCCGAACGCCGGCGGCAAATCGGTCTGTTTGAAAACGGTCGGGCTGCTGCAATACATGCTTCAGAAGGGGTTTCTCGTGTCGGTTTCCGAAAATTCGGAGATGGGGATTTTCAAAGATATCTTCATCGACATCGGCGACGAGCAGTCGATCGAAAACGACCTGAGTACTTACAGTTCGCACTTGCTGAATATGAAGAATATCCTCCGCAGCGCGGGGGAGCGTTCGCTGATTCTGATCGACGAGTTCGGCACGGGTACCGAGCCGATCATCGGCGGAGCGATTGCCGAGGCGCTGCTTGAGAAGTTCGAACAGCGGCACTGTTTCGGCGTGATTACCACGCATTATTCGAATCTGAAATACTACGCCAGCAATGCGCGCGGCATTCAGAACGGCGCGATGACGTTCTACGTTCAGAACATCCGCCCGTTTTTCCGGCTCGAAATGGGGAAGCCGGGCAGTTCGTTTGCCGTCGAGATCGCCCGCAAGATCGGGCTTCCGGAAGAGATCATCCGCAGCGCGTCGGAAAAAGCCGGCAGCGACCATATCAACATCGAGCGCCAGTTGCGCGAGATCGCCCGCGACCGCCGTTACTGGGAGCAAAAGCGCGATAAAATCCGTCAGGCCGAAAAGCGCGTGGACGAACTTTCCGAAAAATATCAGTCCGAGCTGGAAACGCTGAAGGCGGAGCGCAGCCGGCTGTTGCGCGAGGCGAAGGCCGAGGCGCGGCAGATTACCGCCGAAGCGAACAAACAGATCGAAAATACGATCCGGGTGATCCGCGAGTCGCAGGCAGACAAGGAAAAGACATTGGCGGTACGGCGCAAAATGGAGGAGTTTAAAGAGACGCTGGAGCAGGATTCCGCCGGAGACGAAGCGATCGACCGGAAAATCGAGCAGATCCGCCGGCGCGAACAGCGCCGTGCCGAACGCCGCAACCGCAAGCCGGAGACCGGGAGTGCGACGCCTGCGCCGCCCCCCGAAAAGCCCCGGATCGTAGAGCCGGGCGTTAAAGTGCGGATCAAAGGGCAGGATGCCGTAGGCGAGGTTGTTAGCGTGAGCGGTAAGCGGGCCACCGTCGGTTTCGGGCAAATTCTGACGACTCTCGACGCCGAGCGGCTGGAACCCATCTCGAATGCCGAATATAAAAAGGCGGTGCGCAACGAACGTTCCGCGCCCGTTCCGGTCACGAATTACAGTACGGCCGAACGCCGGCTGCAATTTACCCAGCAGATCGACGTGCGCGGTATGCGGGTGTCCGAAGCGCTGCAGGCTACGCAGGATTTTGTCGACGAGGCGATCATGCTGGGCTTTTCCGAAATCCGGATTTTGCACGGCAAAGGTACCGGGGCCCTCAAAGAGGAGATTCGCAATTACCTGCGCGCGGTCGATCTGGTCAAAAGCGCCCGGGACGAGCACGAAGAACTCGGCGGGGCCGGCATTACGGTCGTCAAGTTGGATTTATAGATTGAATTTTACGGAAAGCGGTCGTCGTCCTGGCGGGCGTCGCGGCCGCTTTCGGTTTGCAGTGCATTCTTACTGAGATGTTTCCGATAACGCTCGGATGGCGGTCAGAAAAATCCGGTGAAAAAATACCCGCAGAGGTATCTTCGAACGCGATTATTTATACTTTTACTATCGGACTGCTATCCAAAAAGTGTGACATGAACGAAAACGACCGCTTTTTTCCTGCTGAAAAGCACGATCATTCGATCGAAAACAAATACCGAAACGTCATTTCCGTTCTGGCGGCTCACCGGATCGCCCTGTGGGAATACGATATCCCGACGGGAGCCTGCTGTTTCGACGACGATTATTTCCGGGTGCTGGGGCTCCGGGATGCCGGCATCGAATTCGCGGATATCGACGATTTTTACCGTTTCGCGCATCCCGACGACGTCGATTCTTACAGAAACGCTTTCGAATGCATGTTGGCATCCGATACCAAAGTATCCAAGATACGGGTGCGCTGCGTCGGCCGAGAGGGGCAGGCGGTTTGGCTGGAAGACTGTTTTTTCTCCTGCGAGCCGGACGAACAGGGTTGTCCCCGCAAATTGATCGCCTATACGTCGAACATCACTTCCCGCTGCGAAAAAGAGGCCCGCATCCGGAGCCTCGAAGAGCGGAACCGGAAAATCGTCGAGGCATTGCCGGAATTTATTTTTATCCTGGACGACCGTTTTGTTATTACCGACGTGTTGATGTCTCGGGGCACGATCCTGCTCCATCCGGTGAACGAGCTGATCGGAGCGGACGGGCGGACGATCTATTCGCCGGAGGTGAGCGATCTGTTCGTTCGCAATATACGGGAGTGCCTGCAGGACGGTCAGATCAAAGAGATCGAATATCCGCTGGACAAGGACGGACGGCACTATTTTCAGGCGCGGATCGCCCCGTTTGAAGGAAACAGGGTGCTCGCGCTGATCCACGACGTGGGCGACCGCGTCCGGCACACCGAGGAACTGATCGTCGCGAAGAAAAAAGCGGTGGAGGCCGACCGGTTGAAATCGGTTTTTCTGGCCACCATGAGCCACGAAATACGGACTCCGCTGAATGCGATCGTCGGGTTTTCGGAGTTGCTCGCCGCCGACGACTGCGATGCGCACAGGGAGGAATACCTGGATATCATTCGCAAAAACAGCAACCTGTTGCTGCAGTTGATCAACGATATTCTCGATCTCTCGCGGATCGAATCCGGACGGGCGGAAACCCATTTTCAGCAGGTGGAAATTACCGGATTGCTCGAGGAGGTGGAGAAAGTGCACCGGCTGAAAATGAAGGAAGGAGTCGGTTTCAGAATAGAGTGCCCGCGGCTGCCGGTATGGATCTCTTCCGACCGCAATCGGTTGACGCAGGTGCTTTTCAATTTCCTTTCGAACGCGATCAAAAATACGGATCGGGGGTGGATCACCCTCGGAGCGAAGTTGCGGAACGATTGGTTGGAACTATTTGTGACCGATACCGGACGGGGTATCCCGCAGGAGAAAGTCCCGCTTATTTTCGACCGTTTCGAAAAGCTGAACGATTTTGTGCAGGGGACGGGGCTGGGGCTTTCCATCTGCCGGAGCATCGCCGAGCGACTCGGCGGACGGATCGAAGTGCGTTCGCAGGTCGGCGAGGGGAGTACGTTTACGCTTTGTTTGCCTTGCTGTTCGGCCACGGCCGTATGCACGGATGCGGAAGGCTCGGCGGACAGACGGCGGAAAGTGATTCTGGTCGCCGAGGATGTGGAAACCAATTTCAAATTGCTCGAAGCCGCGCTGTCCAAAGAATACGTGCTTCGGTGGGTGCCGAACGGGCAGGAGGCGGTGCTCAGCTTCGTGCGCGAACGTCCCGACCTGATCCTGATGGATATCCGGATGCCGGTGATGAACGGGATTGAGGCGACCGAAAAAATCCGCGCGATCTCGCCCGACGTTCCGATCGTCGCCGTGACGGCGCACGTCTTTTACAGCGAGAAGGAACAAGCTTTGGCCGCCGGATGCAATACGGTCGTTTCGAAGCCTTATTCGCCGGACGATTTGAGAAAAACGGTGCGAAGGCTACTCGGAACGGATGCCTGAGGCGTTTCGTTTTCAAAATGCCGGCCGGCGCTACGAATAGCGCCGGCCGGTGTTCGTGATAGGCTGCATGTCGGCGATTGTCCGGCATGAATCGGGGCGTTGCGAACCGGCTGCGGCATTTGCAGATCGGCCGCGTCGGTGCGGATATTCGTTTCGGATGGCGATCCGTATTTTCAGCGCGGACGCAGGAACGATTTTATTTCGTCTCCCGCATCGAATCGCTGATGTGCTGGGCCTTCTCTTTGACGGAATCCGCCGCTCGGGCTACTTTTTCTTTTACGGCATGTTTTACGTGCGTCGCATGCTGCTGGACGCTGTCGGATACATCCGAAATCTTTTCGGCCGTTCGGTCGATGCCGGCATCGATTTTCCGTTTTACCTTTTCGGCCTTTTCCTTGACGCTGTCGTTCATGGTTGTAAATTTTAGAGGTTCTGTGATTTTTTTCGGGACGGTCATGCGACGGCACGGGCGCGGAGCAAACCGCGGGCGGCTGTCCTTCGGACGGTTCCGATCCTGAAATTTCCAAGAACCGCGCCATTTTTGATCCCTGCGGAAAGTCCGAGATGTTTCGTCGTTCATTTTACGATTTCGGCGAATTGTCCGTTGGACGATAATATTTCGATATCGCGTTTGCCGTATTTTTAATAAATAATGTTATATTTGTCTACGGTCGTCCGTTGAAGTACAGACTTGTCCGAAGAATTGACATCGGAAACGACAAAATCCGGTATTATGAAAAAATTACTGTTCTGCCTGTGTCTGTTCGGGAACCTTTCCGCGTTTGCCCAACATAAAGTTACTTTCGAAGTCGAGGAACTTTCGAAACCCGAAAAATTGCTTCCCGTGCGATCCTGCGAGGATATTTACAAAAGGCTTATCTTGTCCGAAGCCGGATTGGAGCCGTATCAGCTAAAGGAAAATTTAAATTATCCGTTTAGTATCATAGCCAAGGGCGAGATTCCGGATAGTCTGGTTTCCTTCCAGTACAATTCTTTTTTTTACGGGATGTATCAGGCTTATGCGGATCATAGACCGTTCGTTTTGTCCCCGGACATGATCTGGCTGTTGGTTAGCCAGGGGTTTGCACGGCATGTGAAAGCCGACCCGGAGTCCGTGAGGCATTATTTTGCCGATTTTACCGGGAAACAATCGTTGATTGTGAAGACAGACAAGAGACCGGATGATCCCGATTTCGCATGGGAGGAAACTTTTTACGAATTTACCGAACAGATCGGAAAGTATGGCGGGGATAAATTGGTCGGGTTGCTGACCTGTGATTTTTCGACGACGACACCTTTGGAAAAGGTGGCTTCCGAAGTGACCTTGATGGAGGCCGCGAAACCGTATTTCGAGTTTATCGTGCTGCGTATCGTTTGCGGAATTCCCGAAATAACGCTCGAAGGAACGCCGGAAGATTGGGAGAAAGTATTGTGTAAGGCCAGAGGGTTGAAAGAATACGGGCTGGAATGGTGGATTTCCGAACTGGAGCCCCTTTTGGAAGAGTTCGTCAAAGCGTCGAAAGGCGAAATAGACCAAGAGTTCTGGCGCAATATGTTTAAATATCATTCGCAGAAGAAATACGGAGCGCCCAAGATAATAGACGGATGGATCGTCAAGTTCTTCCCGTACGATAAAGAGGGAAAAAGGAACGACCTGGAACGGTTGGTAGGGACGGATTGTCTGCCTGACGAGATTGTAAAAGTCGATTTGAAATTTCTGGAAGAACACGGCGATAAGATTGTTGAGACGCCCCTGGAGCTTTGGGCCGGTTTTGTAGGCTTGGAGCAGAACAAAGATAATTTTGCTCTTAAGCCGCGGATCGGTTGGATGATCCGGAAAAAAACATTCGGAATGACGGGTTGAAAAATAAATTGAAAACCGATGCCCGGCAGAAAGGCAGGGAAGATGGCATTTCTATTCGGGTCAAAGAGTTTCCGTCTGTTTTGCTGGAACTCACACGGGTTAATAAATTGAAAATGGAATTTACGGACGAGATCGATATCCCGGATGAGCTGGCAAAAGTAAAGATCGGGGAATTAGAGCTGTCTGGGAGGATCGACGAAGAAGGAATCGACCGGATCCGGAATCTATTTCCCGATACTGAAATCAGGGTGAACGGCAGGCAGGCACAATAGATGCAATCGCGTAATCTCAAAAAAACATCCCGCTTTACGCTGAAAAAGTAAAGCGGGATGTTTTCGTTTAACAGACGACAATTGGCCTGTTTGTGGAGCTGGAGGCTCCCGAATGGCTATTTTGTGTGATTTAGCCGAATCTTATAACTCCTTATTTTCAGGCACTTTACAAAAGTGATGATTTAATAAAATATACCCAAATTCATTATGATAAGTCAAAATTAGTCCCTACTTTTGTAGGGTAGGGACTAAACCGGATTTTGACGGATGCGGTTTAATCCCAAAGCAGGGACTTGTAACAAATGTAGGGAATCAATGGCAAGCATCAAAATCAAATACAATATTCTATTCTTTCCGGATAAGGAGATTGACAAAGCGTTTTCGGGCCCCGGTGATCCCGTTTATAAACCGGATGCGAAATTGCGAGTCCGGGTGCGTTGGCCGGGAAATAAGGTCGATTTCAATGTGGGGTATCGTGTGAAGATCTTGCAGTGGGATAACCAGGCGCAACGGTGTAAGGCCAAAACTACCAACCTGCAAAAGCAATCAGCAACGCTTATCAATAGCCGTATCCAGCAATACGAGGATGTTATAGATGGTATTTTTAAGTCCTATGAGTTGAGGGGTATAGTCCCCGGCCCGGACGAAGTAAGGGCCAAGTTTAACGAGGCTACCGGACGTGTGGAGAAAGTGGTCGAGATAAAGGAAAGGAACCTTTTTTACTATTTTGATAAGTTTACCCATGAAATGGGAGGCGTCAACAACTGGACACCGGCAACCTATCAGAAGTTCGCCGCCGTCCGCAATCACCTCGAATCCTATAACGCTAATCTGGCATTCTCCGATCTTACCGAGGCCGGACTATCCGGCTATATTACCCACCTGCGAGAAGTCAAGCAGATGCGGAACACTACCATAGGTAAACAAATGGGATTCCTCAAATGGTTCCTGCGTTGGGCGACCGCTAACGGGTATTGTCAGACAAACGACTACATGACATTCAAACCCAAACTAAAGACCACAGAGAAAAAGATAATATTTCTGGATTGGGAGGAACTTATGACGGTCTATAATCACCGGTTCCCGGATAAACAGAAACATTTGGAGCGGGTGCGGGATGTATTTTGCTTTTGTTGTTTCACTTCATTGAGGTATTCCGATGTGGCCAACTTGCGCCGTACCGATGTTTTCAATACTCATATTACCCTTACAACCGTAAAGACGGCGGACACTATTAGAATAGAGTTAAACAAGTATAGCCGAGCTATATTGGATAAATACACCGGCGACCATTTCAAGGGGAACCTTGCATTGCCGGTTATTAGCAATCAGAGGATGAACGACTACCTGAAAGATGTGGGTAAGGTTTGCGAGATCGATACGCCGATAACGGTCACTTACTACAAAGGCAACGAGCGAAAAGACGAGGTTTTTCCGAAATGGCAACTACTCGGAACTCATGCCGGGCGGCGGACATTCATTTGCAATGCCCTCTCTTTGGGTATATCCCCGCAGGTTGTGATGAAGTGGACGGGACACAGCGACTACAAAGCAATGAAACCATACATAGATATTGCCGATACTGCTAAGGTTGAGGCTATGAAACTGTTTGATAAATAGATGCGTGTATGAAAAGCGTAAATGACTTATATCGGTTCTTAGAAAATTTATCTGAACTTTGTTGGGGGGTACATTTCATGTTATCTAAAGACAAAACACCCAATGATAAAACTCTATTAACGAAACTAACAATGGATCTCATTAACTTTTATGCCATGTTATCTGATTTAGAAATATCATTTGTTTGTGGATGTAAACACATTGGTTTTATTGAAAATCAGGGAAATGGAGTTTGTGATGCGGTTGAATCCCTTAAACAAGGGGATATATCGGCCTTGCTTGCTATAAGCGGCATAGGCAATAGTATTCCCAATATTGAGAGCGTAGCGGGGAATATGATTGATAATTTAGTAGAATTACCAAACTATGTTTTGGCCTATATTGACGAAATTCTGTTAGCGGCTACAGATAAAGGGTCGCAAAACATATTTAAGAAAATAGTAGATAAATCTGGATTCATGGACTTATTTATTGATAAAACTCTAACGTTGGAACAATCATATTTTGAGGCATTGGAGAATGTATTGACCGACGAAAATAGAAACTTACTTTCATTGCCCGTTATGTGTCATTCAATCATAGGACGGTGCGCTATGATTCTAACATATCGACTCAATCAAACATGCAATGATTTCGGATTTCAAATTAAAAGGGTACAGCCTCACGGATCTATTCAATTAATAAAACACAGCAATGAGGGCGTACCAAAATATCCAAATAGCCAATTTAGTGCATTGGAATGGGGAACCATTTTTTATTATGTTGATTCGGCAAAACTAACTCCTAATGCCAAAACACTTAAAGGACGAGCAGAGAAGTTTATGGGCAAACACGGTATCAACACATCTTATAACAGTCTGGTAAATAAATACCATGAATCGAATAGGCGGATTAACAGAAAATCCGATTACCCGATTGAAAAACTTGAATCCATTTTACCGTTTTTGGAACAGAACTATTCACAAGTTGTTGACATAGTTAAAAATGATATAAAATATATCAAAGATAATCAGATTGATTATTAAATACATACATCTTTATCCATCATTCAGTAATAGTTATACAACCCCTTACAGCTATATTCATTTGTGTCATGTTTAACTAAATAACATGGCAATGTATACCAATGTCACAGGGGAAACCCCTATCGCCGCCTTGACCGTCTCACAGTTTGTGGAACTGCTTGAGAAAAGCAAAACGCCTGAACCCGCCTCAACGAATCCCGTTGATTATACGCAGGGTTACGTTTATGGACTCAAAGGCATTCGCCAACTATTCAGCGTATCCCATGCCACCGCCCAACGTTACAAAGACACTTTCCTAAAACCGGCTGTAAAGCAGAACGGGCGCAAAATCGTTGTGGATAAGGCCAAAGCAATCGAACTGTTTGACCAATACAACAAGTAGGGCTATGGGTACAAAAAGAAAAGCCGCCCCAAGCGGGAACGGCAATCCTTGTTCTATCAGCAAGCATAGCAAAGGTAGTCAAACTTTGTCCCAACTGCAAACTGTCCGCCTCTGTTGCTCGACCCGTCCTAAAACGATGCTTGAAGTTTCGGCGGAAACCGGAATACGCCGGGCTAATGTGTGCCGATATGTGGGTAAACTGCGAATGCGGGGCCAGATAGCCGTTGTGCGTTACGGGTTGTGTCCTATCTCTAAATACCGTGCCGGGTTCTATACGACCGATCCGGAACTAATCAGAGGGCAAGTCAATGAATAGCGCACAATCAGCGGGAAACGGAGCGGCCAACTGTATGCCGGACTATATCGGCCTAATAGGGGCGGAACTGGAGAAAGCCAAACGGTTGCACGTTGAGGTTCAAAAGGAAGCCCTTACCGGCAAGACCTATCAAAAGGTATTGCGGGAACTGCTTGCCCAGATCGAGCCGGTGGACTTCCGGGAGCGGGCCGGACTTGACGAGGACACCAAGATCACCCGCAAACTCTATGTAGTGATCGCCATTGATGAAATAATCGACACAGCTATCCGTAATAATTGGGGACTATGCACCAAAGACGGGTTTATCTATGTCTTTAACGGTAAGTATTGGCAAGTAGTGAACGCAGAAGATTTTAAACCTTTTTTAGCGGATGCCGCTATGAGAATGGGAGTACCGGTACTGGAGGCGAAATACCATCAGTTCAAGGACGAGCTTTATAAGCAATTCCTTTCGGCCTCGAACCTGCCAACACCGGAAACCAAGAAGAATGTCCTGATAAACCTGCTTAACGGCACTTTCGAGATTGCAGACGATAAGCAGGAGCTCCGAGAGCAACGCCGGGAGGATTTCCTCAAATATCAACTACCATTCGAGTACAATCCGGATGCCCGGTGTCCGATGTTTGATAAATACCTCAACCGTGTCGTATCTGATGCCGACTGCCGGAAAGTGTTGGCCGAATACCTCGGATACATATTTATCAATAATCTGAAACTTGAAAAGGCCCTAATCTTGTACGGTTCTGGGGCCAACGGCAAATCGGTATTCTTCGAGATCGTGAACGCTATTCTGGGAGACGAGAATATTTGCTCCTATTCTTTGCAGAACCTTACCAAATACGACAGCTACCAGCGAGCGGAACTATCCAACAAGCTATTGAATTACGCCTCGGAGATCAACGGGAAACTGGAAGCGTCGATATTCAAGCAGTTGGTAAGCGGCGAACCCGTTGAGGCCCGGCAGATATACGGTAAGCCTTTCGTAATGCGGGACTATGGCAAACTGATGTTCAACTGCAATGAGTTGCCGAAAGAAGTAGAGCAAACTAATGCGTTTTTCCGCCGGTTCATCATCATTCCGTTCAATCAAACTATCCCGGAATCGGAGCAAGATCCGGAACTGGCAAAAAAGATCATAGCCTCGGAACTGAGTGGCGTATTTAATTGGTTGCTCGATGGGTTGCGCCGGGTATTGGCTCAAAGGAAATTTACTCAGTCCGAGATGGTGCAGGATCAGGTCAATGCCTATCGCCGGGAATCCGACAGCGTGGCAATGTTTATCGAGGAGGAAGGGTATAAGCCCGCCGTTGAGGACTTCGTATTTCTGAAAGGGATTTACGGAGACTATAAAACATTTTGTACCGATAACGGATATAGGGCTTGTTCCATCAGAACCATGTCCGATAGGTTGAGGTCGCTATTGTTTGAATCCAAGAAAACCATGCACGGGATAATAGTCTATGCGAAAAAATAAAGTTTTATTTCATCGTCATTTGCGTCATTATCGTCATATCCTCGACCAAAATATGACGCACATGACGAATATGACGCAGGAAAAACAAATTATTTTTTCACTATGATACGACAACACAACCAACCATATTTAGAGAAGTACGCAGGTCGTAAGTCCCGGCACGAATGCCCGGCCTGCCATGATAAGCATTCTTTCACATGGTATCTCAACGGGGACACGGGCGAGGTTATCCATCCAAGCGTTGGCCGGTGTAACCATGAAAGCGGCTGCGGCTATCACTACACCCCCAAACAATATTTTGAAGATAATCCGCAATTATCGGAGTTTGGGGGCACTATAAAAAACGGCAAGGTTACGGTAAGGGTAAAGCAGAATCACCCCAAGTTTACCCAAAGGGTTGAAGAAAAAGAACCGGGCCGGATACCAAAGCAGTATATCATTCAGTCATTGGGATATAATAGCAATTTTGTAGCGTTCCTATGCTCGATCTTCGACCGCTACACTCTCGAATCTCCGACCATCAGGCGAGTAATGGCAGACTACTATTTGGGCTGCACTAAAAACGGCTCTATTATCTATTGGCAGATAGATGAACGCAACCGCATCCGAACGGGAAAGGTAATGCAGTACGACCCTGTAACGGGCAAGCGGGTAAAGAACGCTAACGGTGCGATAGACTGGGTTCACGCCAAACTGAAGCGGGACAAGGTATTGCCGGATGATTTCAATCTCGTGCAATGCCTGTTCGGGGAACACCTGTTGAAGCGCTATCCGGATAAAGTAGTGGCTTTGGTCGAATCGGAGAAATCGGCGCTTATCGCCGCCGGGGTCTATCCCGAATATCTATGGGTGGCGACCGGTGGGCGCTCGCAGCTCTCTATTGATAAACTCCGAGTGTTGATGGGGCGCACCGTGATAATGTTCCCGGATACCGATACAGACGGCAAAACTTACTCCCTTTGGGCAGATAAGGCAAAGGAACTGGCGACGATAGGATGCGCCGTAACGATCTCTAACCTACTGGAGACGGTGGCAACCGACGAGGATAGGATAAACGGACTCGACATTGCCGATTACCTGATCCGTCAACTCAAAGCCTCGATACCAGAACCGAACAACATCCCCGCAACGGAATCGGCCAAAGCTCCTATCCGGCCTCTCACCCGTGAAGAACAAGCATTACAACACCTCGGCAATCTCAACCCGAATATCTACACCCTGATAGATAGTTTGGGGCTTGTAAGCGTAATGACAGGCGAACGCTTACGAACGATCATTAATTAACCATAGCGGGCAGATTCCGTGCATGACAAACATCCATCCAAGACAACCGAAATTAAACCGTTTTAACCAACTAAATAAAAAAAACAATGAAGCAGAACAAGAAAAAGACGGCATTTTTGCCATGTAAGATTTTCAAACATGACGGCGCAACCTTGACTGTCGGGGTAAGTGAAACCACGATTAACGACAAGCCCGCCCCCTCAGAAGTGTATTTCCTCGTCGAAGGATATGGAAAAGGAGAAGATGATCCCGAAGCCGTTGCCACTTTCACGCCAGACCGAGCGGTGGAGATCGCTGAGGCCCTACTAAAGTTTGCAAGGCTGGCGAAAGAGTAATTAACCCCAAAATCAAATATCATGAACAACGAAAAATTAAGAAAGATGCTGCAAGCAGCAGAAAAATACGGTGCTGATGTCGCTTACGACATGGCTGTCAACCAAGACGGCGAGGGCGATTCGAATGACAACGCAAATGAAGGCGCCGAAATTGCGACATTTATCAACAAGGGCACCCGTCGTATCATCGAAGGCAGAGATAACACCGGCAATTCCGACGGTTCGCTGGCAGTAGATCCTATCACAAATTTACCTATGTAAGCGATGAAAACAATTTGCATTGGACAAATACCCCAGGAACACACACGCTATTTATTCGATCAGGCGATAGCCAAATTGCGGGAACTTGTAACCGCCGACAGGGTAGGTGAATACGGGGAGGAACTGACAACGGCGTTTATCCAGGAATTATTGCAAGGCGGCTGCGCTATCCGCTCCCGGATGCTCGACAAATTCAATGCCTCGCTGTCCGCTGTATTATTCCCGGCGGAACGCCGGCAAAAGGAGGCGTTATATGACGCCCTGCTATCACAGTTCGACGAACTGACCCGGAAGGCTTGCAAGACGATCGAGGATTTCAAGTATATCCCCATAGAAGCCTATACGGTGGGGGCTGACAGCGGTATAGGGTGCGACCCCGAAGTGATTGATAAGGCTTTCGCAGAAGCCGGAAACGTGTGTATCTCGCATCCATCGCAGGTTGAGGTGTATAATGCGGCTCAGAAAGCCATTGCAGCTATCCACGAGCTCGATGCGCTGGCCCAGAAATACGGGATGTATGCGGTCAACAAAAACAATTACCGCTCGATCATAGACATAGATTTGGAGATGGATGCTACCATTGGAGTACTGGGAGCCAAAAGGGTTGTGCAACTCAATCCTTTTGCCATACAACAGGCGTACGATGGTGGTTTGTTCAATAATCCGAAAGGTTAACGGGGTATTTATTAGGCGGACTATACATCCGTCTATCCCTAATAATTTAGGTTATGGCAAAGCGAAGAACGTGGCCTACACTTTTTGAGGAGTGCAATCGCATAGAACTTTCGTATTTGTGGAAACGATATGCAATGTGGATACCTCGGCGTATCGCTGCCTCGATGTCATGGAGCTGTCGAGGTAGGCCGGCCGGCAATATCGACCTGATCATCGACACCCGGGAAATGTATATCGAACTCGATTACAGATTCGGAGACGAGCCTCGTCATTATCGGGTGCAACTGGTCTCGGTTACATCGAATCTTGGCAAGGGGCGGATATGGTATTTCTTATGCCCTCAAACCGGTAAACGTTGCCGGATTCTTTACGGAGTGGAAGGCTGGTTTTTCCACCGCTCAGCGTTCCGTGGGTGTTGCTATGATCGGCAAACCCTTTCAAAGCAATATCGATTACTCGATTATGGGATATTTCCCCGACAGATCGAGATCAACGAGCAACTGCGCAAATGTCGTAAAACCTATCGAGGCAAACCGACACGACAATACGAGAGATTATTACGACGACTGAGAAAATGCGACGATATGCAACGTGCTATCGGGAATAGCTTGGGATTACTCGGAAAATAAAGGGAAAGCCTCTCGAAAGCAGCTTCCCCGATTTTTTGATTCTCGACAAGTCAAAGATAGCAAAAATCGGGGATATGAACAATACACGACAGGTACGAGAACGCAGAGGTGGAGCACGGGACGACAAATGCGACAATGTGACTATAAACATGACACGGGACGAACTGATAATACACCTCCAGCGAATCAAGCGAAAATGCGAAATTTTGATGCTGAAGCACAAAATTAAATCGTAACACAATATCCCGTAAATACCCTTGCAACAAAGGGGCAGACGATCCGATCTGCCCCTTGAATCATCCCTGGGGATATGTTTTCGGATATGGTTGAACGGGTGGAATAACTTCACAAATCTTACACTATAAAAAAATATCAAAAAGAAGATATAGCAATCTGAAAGGGTATCCGTTGAGGATTACGAGCGGGTAATGGCCGGGATATTTTGAGCATGATTCAACGTTATGTAATTTCTGCATAGTGCCGGAAAAGTAAACTCCTATAAAGTAAATAGCCACCTCAACCAGGTGGCTATTCTTTTAGGAGCTATTTCCATTTTGGAAACAACTGAGATATTCGAGAAATTGGAATAACTGAAACCGAACTTGTAAAGATTCCTTACATGCTCATTTCTTGAGAACCTTTTTAGCGCTTAACGGACTAACGACCTTTTGACCGGTTTGGGCCTCCAGTTCTTTCCGGGCGGCACCGGCAACCTTTCCGCCTCGATGTGCAATTTGCTTGCTATGCTCAAAGGTTTCGGGTTCTTCCTTTTGGGAAATCTCGGTTGTTGATGCTTCTGCCAACATATTAAGCACCAATTCAAGGTTCGTCATATTATCTCGCAAGCTTTCGGTTTTCAGCCCTTTGAATTGCTTATACTGCTTTGTAGTAAGCCCCGACCATCCCTTAGTAATAACGTCGGTAAGTATGGCATATTGTCGCCCTTTTTGTATTCCCCGCTTCTCCCATTCATCGGTAAGTTCTTTACGCACCTCAATAGACTTTAATCGCTGATTGATCCAGTTGGTGGAATATCCTTTGCGATGATAATACTCCATTATTCGGTCAATACCTTGTTCCGGATCATCTATTTCCTCAAGGCGCTCCCGTCCTAATTGCGCTAACCATTGTTTGAATGGCTCCGCTTTCGGGGATGGGATAGATTGAATAAGCCTAAAAAGCTGTTCGGCATCGGCAACATCGGTTAAGCGCATCTTCCCGTCCGGAGCCTCCATTTTCAACTGTACGATATTCTCGTACACTTCGCTCCCTTCTTTTTCAAGTTTGATTTTGAGATCGCTCCAATAACGACGGGGATTTGCACTATCAGTTAGCACCTCAATCACATCGACAATAGAAATGTACCATTTCTCAGCCTCGGAATCCCACACGGAACGCACTTGCTTGTCTTCAAAAAGCTTTATAGCGTCTTTTTTTGTCATAGTCTTACACCTTTCCTATTATTTGTGAGATATAGGCATTCAGGGTCTCGATGCTATCAAAGCGGCGCAGTGTACCGTTATTGTCTACCAGCGCCGTGAAATCGCCCCGCTTAGGCTCAAACAGCTCGATAACCTCAACACCGAGGGCGGACGCTATCTTTTCAAGCGTTTGGATAGTAGGGTTGCCGTTAATCATACTTGTAAGGGATACCCGATTAATACCTAATGTATCTGCAAGGTCTTTCATCAGTACGTTTTTCTCCCTACAAATTTCTTTTACTCTTAATTCCATATTGATGTAATGTTATAATCTGACATTACAAATGTAGACAAAAAAGGCTTAAAACTATCATTTGGATAAAAAAAATGCTTGAAATACTACTTTTCTTGCTGAAATATTTGGATGAAGAAATATTTTAGCATATCTTTGCCTTCAGAAAGAAAGATTAAAATATTACAGCTATGACTGCACACTTCACAATACAAGACTACCAGGCGATAGTAAACAAGATTTACGGCGAGATATCGGATGAAAGCGCCGAATCTGTGATAGAGTTCGAGAACGGCGATTGCCTGCTGGTCGTTCAGGTAAATCACCGAATAGGGTACAGGGATGAGATAGGCGGTTCTTACGAGGGTTACGACTTTGAGATGCTGGCGGTGGTGGATGAAGAAGAATTTGACGTACTGAGCGCCGATTGCTATGACAGCGAGGGCAACGAAGTGGATAGCGACTTTGACGCTAACGAATTATACAAACTCTTAAACTAATATAACGATGAAAAGAAACGATTTACAAAACATTATGCGGCGGGCTTGGGAACTGTACCGCACGACCGGCAAAGCCTTTGCCGTATGCCTTTCCCGTTCTTGGGTTATTTTCCGCCTTATACAGCGAATGCGATCCAGTGTAGTACAATTCTCCTATGAAAAGATAGACGGGACACTACGCAAAGCAAAAGGCACGTTAAAAGACGTGACCGCACTGGTCAAAGGAACGGGAAAGGAAACGCCTAAAACGGTGCGTTACTTCGATGTCGATGTACAGGCGTTCCGCTCGTTCAAAATCGAAAATCTGATAACTGTATATTAAAATCATTAACCCGGCATTCAGGTATAGAAAAAGTTCATATATTTGTAGTGTCAAAGTTTTTCAAATCAAGAGGCGGAACGATTACCGCCGCCCCCTTTCGGGATGGCGTTTTTTGTTTCCGTACATACACGAACGCAAACAGTTTGCGGTGCGTACCCCCGTGCATTTGCTATAATGGCATTTGCAAGCCTCTTGGTTAGACTTTGACAGCGGGAAAGGCGCACCGCTTTTTTGTGCCTGAATGTCAAAAAATAACCCCTATGAAAGGATTAACCCCCAAACAGATCGTGCAATTAATCAATATTGCCGGTAACATCCAAAATCAAACCTCAACCCCCGTATTTGATGAAGTGGCGTTTGTCACTCTGATGCGCATTTGCCGAGATTATGTAACCCCCGGACTTTATCCAGCTATTCCGGGCGATGAGCGAGATAAATGGTTTATGGATCGCCTCAACAAATTCCGTGTCCGGTTCTTTGAGAAAATATAGACCGTTATGGAGCAGGCAAAGATGATGATTTACGAACTTTCTTATTGATGGTTATTTGCTGGGGATGTTCCCCACCGAGGCCGGAGCCGTCCGCCGTGCGGACTACTTGCCGAAAAGTCGATACACTCTCCGTGAATGGGAAAAGGACGGCGAATTTTTAACGTTTGATACATTAACCAAATAAACCAAATAGTTATGACAACAATCACATTTAACACCGAAGAACTGGCAATTATCACATCTGCGTTACACTGGCGCAATCATTACCACGCCTACCGTATTGAGAAACTGGAGCGCAAACTACTTTCGGGCAAAGCCTCTGATCCTCAAACAGCAGAACGTTCCTTGCTTGAAAGAAAACGATACCAAAATCTCCGTGCAGATTTGGAATTAAAAATCAAGATGGCGGCAGGTTCAGCCTATCGTGGCGACCGAGAGAACAACTATCGTACAACTGAAACGTATAACATAGAATGAAAAATGAACCTTAAGAGTAATATTTAAGTGTACCTTCAAAGGGCATCAAAAAGGGCAATAAAAAAACAGGGACTAACCGTATTTAGTCCCTGTTTTAGTCCCTTAGCTTTTTAAGGTGCTGAAAATGAAAATTAATTGTGGAGCTGGAGGGAGTCGAACCCTCGTCCAAACAAGGAACCCAAAAGCTTTCTACACGCTTATCCTTCGGTTGATCCTTCTGCCGCAACCTGGTCGAAGGCGACCCAGTTACGGCCCCAGCCTATTGATTTTCGCGAATCGTTATAGGCATCCGATCCGCTATTTCCGTTTGAATGATACCCCGGTGCCTTCCGCTACGGAACGAAGCTTCGGCGGGGTACTCGTCCGACAGCCTCCTTGGACTGCCGGATTAAGCCATTTTACTCTGTAAAATTAAGCAGCGAGTTGATAGCTATTATCGCCATTTGTAGTTTGAGCATTCAGTTTTACGAGAGTCCACACAACGCTCGGCGTGCTTACAATCAGACTCTGCCTGCTGTCAAAACCGGTCAGCCCCTGATCGGGATCGCACTACCGTACGATCCCGGTACAAAGATATACGTTTTTTCGGAAGAATTATTTTTACGGGCAATATAAATTCGTCCGGAGATGTCCGGGGACGTTTCGGGGACGTTTCGGGGACGTGAAAAATATCAACACTTCATCAACAAACGGGAGATGCTGTCCAAACAATCGGTATCTTTGTTTTGTTAAATGCGCCCGCACGGGAAATGTGTGTCGGCGGGCCGGATCAAATTTGAAAGCGATGAATCCGAATGCGGTGATAGAACTACGGGATGTGGCGATTTTCCATTTCGACGATGCCCTGCGGGAGGCCAGTTTCCGGGGTAACGGCAGAACCAGCGATATGGTGCTGTCGGATGTCAATCTGACGGTGTTTCCCGGCGAACTGGTCTATCTGATCGGCCGGGTCGGGTCGGGCAAGAGTTCGTTGCTCAAGACGCTTTACGCTGAACTGCCGCTGCGCGAAGGAGGCGGGATGGTCGTCGGGTTCGACCTGCGGCGGATGCGCCGCAAAGACGTGCCGTACCTTCGGCGCCGGATCGGAATCGTGTTTCAGGATTACCAATTGCTGACCGACCGGAACGTTTTTCAGAACCTGCATTTCGTGCTGAAAGCGACCGGGTGGAAAAACGAATTGCAAATCCGCAGCAAGATCGCCGAAGTGCTCGACATGGTAAGCCTGCAAAACAAGGAGTATAAGATGCCGTTCCAATTGTCGGGCGGCGAACAGCAGCGGTTGGCGATCCCCCGGGCCCTGCCGGACAGCCCGGAATG
>OGRO01001700.1_pt1 | contig 18595 bp, 17 predicted proteins | sample 1553451 | NCBI WGS metagenome assembly OGRO01 (sample SAMEA2580021, study PRJEB22360) | human gut metagenome
TGAGCAACGGACGAAGTCGTTGGCGACATGAAGTGTAGCGCCCACGCAGTGGCTTAAACGAAGTGAATTTTGAGCAACGGACGAAGTCGTTGGCGACATGAACGAAGTGAATTTTTATGAAGAAACTTTATTTTTATAAATATCTAAAATATAATCCATCATTTCAATCTCAGCTGAAATCTCACCTTTAACAGGATAAGTTTTTATTGCTTTTTTAAATTCACAGGACAACTTCTCAGCCTTAGGCAAATCTTTTTCAAAAAGTAAAGCATAAGCATACAGAAGCCTTTTTCTAGCTATAAAACAGTTTGTAACTTTTATATAAGGTTTAAGTTCCATAAATAAATTATTTATCTTATTCTCATCTTCACTGCTTATAATTTCATAAAAAAGTAAATCACATTTTAACTCATTTTCAAAAAGCTTTACAATATTTGGTTTATAATTTAATAAAAATTCACAACATTTCTTAGCCTTTTGGAAATCTTTATTATAAACATAATAATTACTTTCCCATGCTTTAATGGCAGTTACTAAAGGATTGCTAAAATCAGCATTATCATCAATTTCAAAGCATTTCTTATCCATATTTTTAAAATTTATGCCCTTATACAAAAGACCGTTTATTTTTAGTTGAGTATAAAAACAATATTTTGCCAAATCATCTTTTAATATACTTATCAAATTATAACCATCATTGGCAATACCACTTATTTTCATAGGAACACCATTTAAAATAGCACTAAAAACACCAATCATAGTTGAACATAAAAGAAAAGTATCAAAAAGTTTATTAGGAGGAACAATTCCATATAACATAAAGCAAAAAACAGAAGCTAAAATATTCATAATTACTCCACCTAAATTATACAAAATATAAGGACAATCTTCGTAATTATCAACTTTAGGCATCATAAGACATTGACCACCGGTGCCAGGTATTTTAAACTTCTTTATTACAAATTTATTATCATCTTTTACTAAAGTAAAACTACCCACCCTAAAAGATACAAATTCATAATTTGATAAAAGCCCAAATATCAAATGGCCACCTTCATGTAAAATTAAATGTAGAAAAAATGTATTAGACAAAAAATCAATATAATTCCTACATCTAAAAAAATGCTATCAAGTTCAATATTACTTACAATACTATAAATAGCTCCAATAAAACCTATAACAACCCCCACAATTATAGGTAATAAAAATGACAACTTATTATTTCCTTTTTCTTTTATTTTTTCCATAAAATATCTCCAATTTTTAGTAATTTATTAAGTTTATTGTATCATAAAGATAAAAAGAGTGTATTTGTTTTTTATTATGATAAAATATTCAAAAGGAATAAATTACAAGTAAGGGTGGGAGAAGAAATGTATTTGAGAGAAGAAAGTCTTATAACAAAAGCGAAAAGTAGTAAAAAACTACCTAATTTTGTTTGGGGGACTGTATTGGTTTTATTAATAATGTTTATAGGTCAAATGATGGGTGTAATTTGTCTTGATCCAGTTTATTTTTTCCTAAATATTTTTTCATCAAATGAGGATTTAATCATTTTATTTATAAGTCTCATGGCAGATATATTTGTTTTATTATTGATTTTTATAAGAGTAAAATTTATAGAAAAAAGAAAAATCTCTACTTTAGGATTTGCAAAAGAAAATTGGCTAAAAAAATACGCCAAAGGATTTTTAGTTGGTTTTGCTATGATGGCATCAGTAGTAGGAATATTATTTTTATTTAAAGGTGTAAAAGTAGAAACAAATCCCATACAACCTGTGGGGGTAAAAGCCATAGGTGGAGTACTGTTTATATTAATAGGTTGGATAGTACAAGGAGCCACAGAAGAAATAGTAACTAGAGGGTGGTTTATGAATGTGATAGGTGCAAGATATAATGCAACTTTTGCCTTGATTTTATCCTCTTCTGTTTTTGGGATTTTACACTTATTAAACCCTCAAGTAAGTATTATGGCTGTGATAAATATTATATTAGTAGGATTTTTCTACGGAATTTATGTTATGAAAAGTAATGATTTATGGGCAGTTTGTGGAATGCACACAGCTTGGAATTTTGCCCAAGGAAATATATTTGGATTTGAGGTAAGTGGAATAAATGTGGAAGTTTCCACTTTGTTTGATTTAAAACTAGTAGGAAATGACATAATTACGGGAGGTTCTTTTGGAGTAGAAGGAGGACTTATATCCACATTGGTACTCATGGCTAGTATATTTATACTTTTAAAACTAGATAAAAAAGGTTATTTAACGAAGTAAATTTACTTTTATGTTTATAATAATTAAAATTGTTAACAATTTTAATATAGGGTATAATTATATTAAAAATCCCTGGAGGAGGGGAAGTTGTGAGAAATATAGATGATAAAATAAAAAAAATTATACTAGCTGTATTAAATTGCAATGTGACAGATGCTGTATATATTTTTGGAAGTTATGGCACAAAATACTATGATAGTGAAAATAGTGATATAGATATAGCTTGGTTTACTAATAAAGAAATAGACTTAATTACTAGAATTAAAGTAGCACAAATCTTAGAAGATCTTTTAGAGATGAAAGTCGATTTAGTAGTAGTAAACAAAAACAGCGTAGAACATCTTCTATATAATATATTTGAAACAGGTGAGTGTATACTTGTAGGTAGTGATGAATTTGCTAAATGGTTTGACTATTTCTACGATTATACTTATTTGGATAGGGAATTTTTAAGTATATATATGGAGGAAAAAATGAGATATGTGTAATACAAGAAGATTAGAAGATATTATTATAGTTATGGAAGATTGTTTAATTAAACTAGATAATTTTAGGGAAGCATATAAAAATACTGATGATATGTATGCTAAATTATTTATGGAAGAAGGATTTAAAGGATATCTGAAAAGTTTTCAAGAACAATTAGTAAAATATTTAGCTCATACATCGAAAGGTTTATATAATAAAAGAGATAAATTAAAATACAAAGATATAATTGAAATACATAAAAATAATAAACAATTAGAAAATGTATCCTTAGAGTTTTTATTACAATTAAGAAATGATAGAAATTATTTCGCTCATGGATATGAACAACCAGATTTTCAAGGTATATATGTTTTCTTTCATAGATACAGAGAAGAATTTGATGAAGTTATTAAATGTGTTAGAAATACTATTAAAAAGGAACTAGAGAGAAAAAATCAAGAAAAATACAATTCTAAATCTCAACTTTTAGATTCTATAGAAATAGCAAAACAATTATTAGATGTATTAGATGAAGAAACTATATCTAAAAAACTAGGGTTAGATTTAGAAATAATAAAATCTTTGAAAAAATAGAGAATTATGAAAATACAAAATTAAATAAAGTAAAGCATATTAACAACCTTAAATAATAAAAGAATTGTTACTTTAGAGAAAGAAGTGAACTTCAACAATAAAAGAAGATGAATTATAGAAAAAATAATATACAAAAAGTAATAACCCATTGAAAATACTATATTTTAAATGGGTTATTTTTTTGATTTTAAAAACTTTTCTCAAAAATTAAAATATACTGAAAATTCAAATTAGTTTAAAAAATAAAGTAAAAAGACACAATAAAAAATTGACAAAATTAGCCAAGATAATATAAAATATACAAAAATTATATTAAAGGGAGACAGATATTATGAGTGCGATAACGAATAATACAACAGTACAAAAGGAAAATAAAAGCTTTTTCCAAAAAAATCTCGATGTAATCGAAAAGGTAGGGAATAAGCTACCTCATCCAATAACATTATTTGGAATGTTTTGTGTAGCAATAATGATTATATCTGCCATATGTTCTATGATGGGAGTATCAGCAACAGGAGAATTAATTGATAGGGCAAATAATAATCAAATAGCATTACAAACTGTAAATGTTATAAACTTACTTTCAAGAGAAGGTATAGTTTATATGCTAGAAAATGCAGTAAACAACTTTGTTACTTTTGCACCACTGGGAATGGTTTTAGTGGCTATGTTTGGTATAGGAGTAGCAGAGGGAAGTGGATATATTTCAGCATTACTTAAAAGAACTGTACAAATGACACCAGCAATGCTTGTAACACCAATGGTTGTATTCCTTGGAGTTATGTCAAATATAGCATCAGATGCAGGGTACGTTGTTTTAGTTCCACTGGGAGCTTTAATATTTATGTCATTTGGAAGACATCCACTGGCAGGTCTTGCAGCAGGGTTTGCAGGTGTTTCTGGAGGATTTAGTGCAAACTTAATCGTTGGAACAATAGACCCAATGCTTGCAGGTCTTTCAACAGAAGCAGCAAAAATGATAGATCCAAATTACGCAGTAGCTCCAACAGCTAATATGTTCTTTATGATTGTATCAACATTCTTAATAACAATACTTGGATGGTTTGTAACTGATAAAATAGTTGAACCAAGATTATCAAAATCTTCTTTAGAAAAAGATGTAAAGGATGATGGTTCATTAGGAAACTTAAGTGATAAAGAAAAGAAAGCATTAAAATATGCAAACTTAACTTTCTTAGCTTTAGTTGTTTTAGTAGCAGCATTAACAATACCACAAAATGGATTACTTAGAAATGCAGAAACTGGAAGTATAATAGATCATTCACCATTAATGAATGGATTTGTGCCAATATTAACAATAGTATTCTTAATACCTTCTATAGTATTTGGTAAAGTTGCAGGAATATTTAAAAATGAAAAAGATGTATGTTATCAATTGGAAAATGCCATGAAATCTATGGGTGCATATATAGCATTATCTTTTGTGGCGGCTCAATTTGTAAGTTACTTTACATACACTAACTTAGGTACAATATTAGCATTAAAAGGAGCAGCTCTTTTAGAAACTTTAAATGTTAATTCAGCAGTATTAATGATAATATTCGTATTATTTACTGGATTTATAAACTTATTTATGGGTTCTGCTTCAGCAAAATGGGCAATACTTGCACCAGTATTTTTACCAATGTTTATGAAAGTTGGTATATCACCAGAACTTACTCAAGTTGCTTATAGAATAGGAGATTCAACTACAAATATAATATCTCCACTTATGTCATATTTTGCTATGATAGTTGTATTTGCACAAAAATACGATAAAAAAGCAGGAATAGGAACAATAATATCTACAATGGTTCCATATTCAATAATATTCTTAATAGGATGGATATTATTACTTGCTATATGGATGGTTACAGGATTACCACTAGGACCTGGAGCACCACTTACAATATAAATAAAAGTCGCGGGTTTAACCTGCGACTTTTTATTTATAAAATTTAATTTTTTGATTATCCATTAATTCTAAGAAGTATTTTATAAATTCCTCCTTAGAGTAATCTTTTTTATAAACATATCTTAACTCCAAAATTGTAATAATAGCATTTGAATAATGCTCAGCCAGCAAATCCTTAGGAATATCTGATTTATAATTATATAAAGAAGATTGAATCTCATATAAAACAACATCATTTAAATAATTACGAAAGCTACTTAATAAGAAATGAGACACATCATTGTGCTTTAAAATTAAATTTACACTATCTAAGTTTTCATCTAAAAAATTAATATATTTTTCTAACATAAGTTTTAAATAAGTTTCAAAATCACAAATATCACAATCTAGAGGTCCCATTTTTAATCTAAGAAAATACCAAAAATAATCTAATAAATCATATATATCATCAAAATAATTGTAGAAAGTAGATCTACCGGTTTTACTTTCTCTACAAAGCTCCTTTACAGAAATTTGTTCAAAGGATTTTTGCTTTAACAAGGAAAGGAGGGTATTTGATAATTTATTTAAAGTTTTTCTAGAACTTAAAGTTTCATTTTTATCCAAATAAAAGTTTCTCATAATATTTCCCCTTTTGTAAAAAATTTACACATATATTTATATAGTAGCATTAAATTAAACAGTTGTAAAAACAAAGACAAAAACATAAGTTTTATATAAACTGTGGAATTTATAAAATTATTTAGACATAGGATAAAGTATGATGATTTTATATAAGGGGAGTGATGAAATTGTCTATAAACATAAGCAATAATGCAAATATAACATATAATGAAAAAACTTTAGATATGAATAGTTCACTTGTTGTCAGAGTAGAGCCTAATATGAAAGTATTAAAATATGCCACAACAGATACGGGCAAATTCAATAGTACAGGCACAATTGGTGAAAAAAGAAAAGTGACTTATGAAATACTTTTAATTAATTATAGCTCACAAAATTTCACCGATGTAGTTGTAAATGACATAATATCCTTATCTGATGAAGTTGATATTTCTGAAGTTACTTATGTGGATAAGGAATCAATGTATAAAAACAGCCATATAGGTGGACTTCCAAATATTCAATTTAATGTGGGAACAGTGGCAAAAGAGTCACAACTTTTAATTCACTATACTTTACAATTTTCCGAGAAAGTGCCTGTTAAAACAATGATAAGAAGCAAAACTTTAGTAAATTACAATGAAAATACAAATAAGGTAGAAGATGAATCAATACCTATTGAAGCAGAGGAAATAAACCTTACTATTGATTATACTAGCACAAAAATTGAAGCTACAAAAACTGCTCCAACAAATGTTTTATATGGAGAAAATTTTGATTTTAATTTAATATTTGAAAACATAGGTCCTAATGTGGCAAGGGGAGTTAGCATATTAGATTATCTTCCAGAAAATTTTGTTATAAATAGCGTAAAAGTAGTAAATAGTGGTGTAACTCTTGAGAGAGGAACTCATTATAATTATGATGAAAATGCTAATCCACTTTTAATTATTGATATTAATAATTCTTTAAATATTGAGCCTAAAAATATATTGGTTGTAACAATAAATGGTAAAATTTTAAATATAGAATCATAGGAAAAAGGAGGAGATGCTGTGAAATCAAGTTACAAACTTTGTACAAGTGAAGCTGAAATTTTTTATAAAGATGATAAAAATACTGAAGTAGTAAAATCGCAAAAAAGTAATATAAGTGAGACTATTGTATATGGCATCTCTTTGATAATTTTTCATGATTATTCAATATACAACTACTACCAATATGCAGAAAAAGTAGGTCATAGTATTAATATAAAAAATAAAAGCACCATGACTTTAAATGATGTACATATTTTAATTACTATTAAAAATTGTAGTATATATAATCTGGAACTTTTAGGTCTTAGCAAACCTTTTAATTATTATAGGAGTAAAAATTCTATAAGTATAGAAGTAAAGTCTTTAATTCCAATGGAGGAGCTATATATTAAACTGGCAGGTTATCCTTACTATTATAGACCTGATTTTAAGGAAATAGGAAAAGTTGAAATTAATGCGAAAATAATGGGTCTTGATGGTAATTTCTTTTCCATTGGAAAAACTAAAGATTTAAGTCTATAAATTTGCAGAAATTTCCATGTATATTTTTGTGGAAATATGATATCATTACTACAAATAAATATATGGCAAAAGAAGAAATTATATTTTTTAATAGAGGTAACAACTTTACCAAAAAAAGAGTATGTTTCTTCAAAGGTGCTAAAAAACAATTAAATCGAAGGAGAACGACCAATGGACTCAACATTAAGAAAAAAGAAATCATTTACGTTGCCATCGGCCTACACTGTCTTATTAATAATTACAGCATTAATAGCACTGTCTACTCAATTTATACCAGGTGTCAAAGCAGCAAAATTTGCAGACTTAGTAATGGCACCAATAAACGGATTAAATGAAGCCATAGATATAGCAATATTTGTTTTATTAATAGGAGGCTTCTTAGGAGTAACAACAAAAACAGGCGCATTGGATGCAGGAATAGGTTCTGTTGTTGAAAAACTACAAGGAAAAGAATTAATATTAATACCAGTATTAATGTTTGTATTTTCTTTAGGTGGAACTAGTTTTGGGATGGCTGAAGAAACCATAGCTTTTACAGCTTTAGTTACAACTACTATGATAGTTGCAGGATTTGATCCCCTTGTATCAGTGGGAACTATAATTTTAGGAGCAGGTAGTGGAGTTTTAGGCTCAACTGTAAATCCATTTTTAGTTTCGACAAGTATAGGCGCACTAAAAGGAGTAGGAATTGAGGTTAACCAAGTTATAGTTATAGCAACAGGTATAGCTTTATGGTTATCATCATTACTAATATCTATTTATTTTGTAATGAAATATGCAAAGAGCCTTCAAAAAGACAAAAAAGCTACGTTATTATCTCAAAAGGAAATAAATGAAGCTAATGAAACTTTCCTAGGAAAGAAAAACTCAGAAGAAGTTGTGGAATTTACAACAAAGAGAAGGATAGTTTTAGGACTGTTTGCCTTAACATTTGTAGTAATGGTGGCAGCAGTAATACCTTGGGAAGAATTTGGAGTGACAATATTTTCAAAAACAGACTTTTTAACAGGTTCATCACTGGGTAGCTGGTGGTTTAGTGAACTTGGAATGTGGTTTGTAATAATGGCAGTAATCATAGGTGTGGTTTATAAAATGAAGGAAAATGAAATTGTCGCTGCATTTATGGAAGGTGCAGCTGATATGGTTGGTGTTGCTTTAGTTATTGGTGTATCAAAAGGTATATCAGTAATGATGACAACAACAGGTCTTGATACTTATGTATTAAATGGGGCATCATCACTTCTTAGTGGAATGTCGCCAATAGTATTTACCATAGTTGCTTTTATAATATATATGACACTATCATTTTTCATACCATCGACTTCTGGTTTAGCAGGATTATCAATGCCTATATTTGGACCTTTAGCAATATCTTTAGGTTTTTCATCAGAAGTTATAATATCAATATTTTCTGCTGGTAGTGGACTTGTAAACTTTGTAACTCCAACAAGTGGTGTTATAATGGGAGCCCTTGCCATAGCAAAAGTAGATTATACTACTTGGGTTAAATTTGTAAGTAAGGTATTAGTTGCTGTATTTATATCATCAGCAATAATATTATCAATAGCAATGATACTTTTATAAAAATAAATAAAATTCTAAGAATTAAGTTTAAGTTTTAAGTAAATAAGAAATACTAATATGGTTTATTATATATAATATATAATAAGCCATATTATATTATACAAAGAAAAAGGAGAAATCAAAGAACAATGAAAATAGAAGATTTAAAACCTCAACTAGTTTTTAAGTATTTCTCAGAAATATGCAAAATACCTAGGGGTTCAGGAAATGAAAAACAAATAAGCAATTATTTAACAAGAGAAGGAAAAAAATTAGGATTAGAAGTAGTCCAAGATGAACATTACAATGTGTTAATTAAAAAGAAAGCAACGCCAGGATATGAAAATGCTCCTACTGTTATAATACAGGGACATATGGATATGGTTTGTGAAAAAAATAAAGGGACAGACCATGACTTTGAAAAAGATCCTATAAAATTAAGAGTAGAAGGAAATTACTTATATGCAACAGATACTACTCTTGGAGCAGATAATGGAATAGCTGTTGCCATGGGACTAGCACTACTTGCATCTGACAATATAGTTCATCCTCCTTTGGAAGTAGTATTTACAGCAGATGAAGAAGAAAGTATGAATGGTGCCATGAACCTTAAGGGAGATTTATTTAAAGGAAGTTACATAATAAATTTAGATTCAGAAGAAGAAGGAACTATAACAGTAAGCTGTGCAGGTGGAGTAACAGCTTTAGTTACTATAGAAAAAGAATTTAAAGATGTAAACTCAAAAGTGGCTTTCAATATTGATGTAAAAGGATTACTTGGTGGTCACTCAGGTATGGAAATAAATAAACAAAGGGCAAACTCAAATATACTTATGGGAAGAATTTTAAATAATTTATTAAATCATGCAAATATTAATCTTGATTTAGTTCAAATAAGTGGTGGTGCTAAAAATAATGCCATACCTCGTGAAGCAGATGCAGTTATTTTAATAGATGAAAAAGATGAAGAAAGATTAAAAGAAGAATTAAATAAAATATTAAATATATTCAAAAATGAATTTAAGACGTCTGATCCAAAGATAGAAATATTATGTGAAAAATCTCATAAAACTTATAACGAAGCTTTAAAAGATGATATTAGAGATAAAATAATAGCAACTATAATATTAATGCCTTCTGGTATTCAAACTATGAGTATGGATATAGAAAATCTTGTGGAAAGTTCTACAAACTTAGGTGTTATAAATAACAACAAAGATAACTTCTTATTTGAATTTGCAACTAGAAGTTCAGTAAAAAGTTTAAAAGACGAGATAAACAATAAAATGTCACTACTATGCAAAACTTTAGATGTAAAATTATCACTAGAAGATGATTATCCAGAGTGGGAATATGCAAAAGATTCTAAGCTAGAAGAAATATGTATAAATACTTATGAAGAATTAACAGGCCAAAAACCTGAAATAAGTGCCATACATGCAGGTCTTGAATGTGGACTACTACTAGATGCCATAAAAGGTGCTCAAGCTGTATCTATAGGACCAAATTTATATGATGTTCATACACCAAATGAACATTTAGATATAAAATCAACAAACAGAACTTGGAATTACTTACTTGCAATTCTTAAAAATATAAAATAGTTTACAAAAAGAGCTTTAATTTAAAATTAAGGCTCTTTTTAATAATAGCTTATTATTTACAGAGGATACTTATAGTAGTGAATATATTAACGAATAAGAAGTAGAATTTGCAATGAATGACTTTAAATATAAATATACATATTATTAAAAAGTCTATATTATCCATGAATTATATGGTAAAATTTAAATAAAAATATAAAATATGGAAAAAGAAGGGAGATACATTTTGAAAAAATATTTTATAGATTTTTCAAACTAAAAAAATGGGTTTAATTATGAAAACAAGGAAAATAATTTCACTGTTTTTTGCAACCATATTTACCATTTACTTTATTAATAATAGCTTTGTATATGCAGATGATTTCTACAGCATAGACTATATTAATGAACAAGAAAAAGAATTTGCTGTAAATAATTATATGGGAAATGGAATTGATGATTTTAAGTATAAAATAGGGAATATACCAATCTTAATATCAGCTCCCCATGCTGTGAAACAATTTAGAAATGAAAGCTATAAAGCAGCAGATATTTATACAGGAGCCATCATAAAAATACTTAGTGAAACTACTGGAGCGCATATAATTTATAAAACTAGTACAAATGGCGATGAAAATTATACAACTGAAGAGACAGAGTATAGAAAAAAAATAAAGGAATTAGTTGAAGAGAACGATATAAGAATTATTTTTGACTTGCATGGTATGATAAGTGAAAGAGATAGTGATATAGACATAGGAACAGGTGGTAATAGTCATACAAACTTATTAAAACAAAGCTATATTTTACAATCTATGGGAAATTCTCTTATTAATTTAAATTATAGTGTAAACAAGTACTTTTTTGGGGGAGGGCCTTATACTTTATCTACATATAATAGTCAAGTATTAGGTATCCCTAGTATCCAGTTAGAAATAAATAGAAAATTTAGAGATAGAGATAGTGAAAACTTTACTTATATGGTAAAAACTTTAACTGAAATGATAAATGATGTTTACAATGAATGTTACAAGGTTCAAGTAGAAAATATGAAAGTAGAAGAAGTTACTACTTCAAGTATAAAACTATCATGGGATAAAATTCCTGGAATTTCTCAATATGAAGTATACTGCTCAACAGATGAAAATAATAATTATAAAAAAATAGAAACAGTTACAGATACAACTTATACTCATAGTGGATTAAAATCAGGACAAACATATTATTATAAAATTAAAGCTGTGGGTGGAGAAATATCATCTCTATTAATGTCTTCTACTTTATGTGATGCTCCAATAGTTAAGTTGGAAGCTAATGAAAGTAATACTATTAAAGTTAATTGGAGTAAAGTATACGGTGCGAGCGGTTATGAAATACTAAAATCAACTAGTGAAGATAATGAATACTCAACAATAGAGACTATAAATAATGGAGATACTTTAAATTTTGAAGATAAGAATTTAACAACAGGAAAAACTTATTCTTATATAGTAAGGGCATATAAAGACATAAATGAAGAAAAAGTATTTGGACAAAATTCTAATGTAGTTTCTATTATGACTAAACTTTCCACAACAAAAGCAATTGCTACAGCAGATGAGGGAAAAATTAATATTAAATGGGAAAAGGTAAATGATGCCAATGGATATGAAGTATATAAATCAACTACTAAAGATGGTAAGTATTCAAAAGTAAATACAATAACAAATGAGAATATTTTAAGTTATACAAATACAAATTTAATTCCTGGAAAGACGTATTATTATAAAGTAAGAGCATATAAGAATGTAGATGAAAATAAAATAGTTGCAAAATACTCAAATATAGTATCAGCAATACCTAAACTTATAACACCAAATATAAGTTTGACTTCAGCAAAAAAGAAAGTTACGATTAAGTGGAAAAAAGTAAATGATGCCAGTGGATATGAAATATATAGAGCAACAAGTAAAAATGGTAAATATACAAAAGCAAAAACAATTACGAAATCAAGTACTATATCTTGCACAGATAGTAATTTAGCAAGTAAAAAGAATTATTACTACAAAGTAAGAGCATACAAAACTATAAATGGGAAAAAAATCTATAGTTCATATAGTGCTATTAAAACAATAAAAACTAAATAAAAGTAAAAGCCGTTGCATGAAAAATATGTGATGGCTTTTTTTATAAATTTGTGGTGAATATATTTATAAATATACTACTATATAAAGTATATAAAAATAAAGTATTTATAATAAGGGGGATATTTAGGGATAATATGTTATTAGAAAATACAATTTGCAAAGAAGATAAATTAGAAGAAATTTGTCAAAAACTAAATAAACTTATAAGAGATATTTTGCATATGGAAGCTAAATTTTCATATTATGGCTTAGCACATGATGGATACTACACCATACATAATAAAAACAAATCTAAAGAAGATAAAAAAATAGATTTAAATATGAGGTTGTACTTTGATGAAAAAGATAATTTCATATATACATATATATTATGGTTTTCTGTAAGTCCCAAAAGAGTGGGCTTGGGAAGTAAAATAATAAATGAATTAATTAAAGTACTTGAAAGCTATACCCATATTGAATTTATAATAATTCATCCTAAGGACAAAGAAGTTAAAAAATTCTGGATGAAAAATAATTTTAAAGACGATTTAAGATTATGGGATAAAGGAATAGAAATAAATACTAGACGTATTTTATCATTTTACATAAAAAAAGAGTATGCTTAAAAATAAATTTTATCTAGTAAAAAATCCTTAATAGAATATTAATTACAAAATAGAAAAAAATAATATAGACACTTAAAAATAATATAGGAGATAGTAAAAATGGAAAAAGTGACTATAGATGACATAAGAAAAGCACAAGATACTATTAAAGATATTGTAAAAAGAACAGATATTTTAGAAAGTACAAAATTAAGTTTATTAACTAATGCAAATATTTATTACAAATGCGAAAATTTACAAAAGACAGGTTCCTTCAAAGTTAGAGGTGCTTGTAATAAAATAGCAAATCTTACAGAAGAGGAAAAATCAAAAGGAGTAATTGCATCTTCCGCAGGAAATCATGCCCAAGGTGTTGCCCTTGGTGCCAAAATGAATAACATAGAAGCTACCATAGTTATGCCTTCTACTGCACCCCTTGCAAAAGTAACGGCAACTAAATCTTATGGAGCCAACGTTGTATTGGAAGGTCTAGTATATGATGATGCTTATGCAAAAGCTGTAGAAATTCAAAAAGAAACAGGAGCAACCTTCCTACATCCATTTAATGATAAATATGTAATAGCAGGTCAGGGAACTATAGGACTTGAAATTTTTGAACAAATGAACAACAAAGTAGATACAATTCTTTGTCCAATAGGCGGTGGAGGAATTATAGCAGGAATTGCAACAGCTGCAAAAGCATTAAATCCAAATGTGAAAATTGTTGGAGTTCAAACTGCCAATATTCCTTCCATGTATGAATCAATGAAATCAGGAAAAGTAACTACTGCTTTTAAATCAACTTCTATAGCAGATGGTATATCAGTTAAAACTGTAGGAGAATTAACTTTTAACATAGCTAAAGACCTACTAGACGAAGTAGTTTTAGTACAAGAAGATGAAATAGCAGAAGCAGTATTATTTTTAATGGAAAATCAAAAAGTTGTAGCTGAAGGTTCAGGAGCAGTTACTACAGCAGCCATATTAACTGGTAAATATAAGCCAAAAGAAAATGAAAATGTGGTACTTATCATATCAGGTGGAAATATAGATGTAAATACTTTAAATAGAATAGTAGTTAAAGGTCTAATAAACAGTGGTAGAAGATTCTCTTTCATCACAGAAATAAAGGACAAACCAGGTGGACTTGCAGAACTTACAAGAATACTTAGCAACTTAGATGCCAATATTATTACAGCAAACTTATCATCTACAAAAGCCATAGGTGAATTAAGTGCCCAAATGACAATGGAAACCTTCGATCATGAACATATAGAAAAAATTAAAAAAGCAGTAAGTGAAGCTGGTTTTAATATTAAATAATCTTTTAATTATAAATACTTCTATAATTTTATTCTTTGTGATATATTATAATCTGTTGTGTTCTAAAACTTTAGAATATAAATGTCACGAAGAAAGGAAATTTTTATGGAAATACTTAGATTTAAAAAAGACGAATTTAATTTAGAAGGATTTATGCATTATTACAATGATAATATAGAAGAATTAACTTTTGAATATCCAAGATATGTATCTAGAATTTGTTTAATAGATAAAGATTATATGGATGTAATAACTTTTGATGAAGATTATGAAAATATTGACTCAGAAAAAGAATATGCAAATATTTTAACTTCTGGAGAATATGATCTTCACTTTGTAGTTGGAAAAACTTATGAAAATGCAGAAAAAATTGAATTACTAGATGGACATAAATACTCTTTAAATCACTACAGCGATGATATATATGAAGATGATTATGCTATAAGAGATATAGGAGATATGAGTTTAAACATGGACAATCTTATGGGATTATTATTTGAATATGAAGAAGATACTGACGAGATTGCAGTTCATCCTGCTGATTTTGAACATGGAGGAGAAATTTCTCAACCGAGAATAAGAAAATGTGATGACTCAGGTGATTTAGAAGAAATATTGAAAAATATGTTAGAAAGATTTATAATACAATAATATAAAAACAGTATAACCTGTATTGTGTGTTATACTGTTTTTTATTTGAATATTGCATACAAAATATTGACAAAAAAAGGAAAAATAAGTACAATTATATAAATATTCAGAAAATTAAAGGAGGATATAGCATGAAAAAACAAAAAACAGATATAGCCGTAGTAGGATTTGCACTTTTTTCAATGTTCTTTGGAGCAGGGAATTTATTGTTTCCTCCTTATCTAGGTCTTATATCAGGAAGTCATTGGTTGATATCTTTATCAGGATTTATATTAGCTGATGTGGGTTTATCGCTTTTAGTGATAACAGCCGCAGCAAAATGTGGTGGAGAACTAGATAAAGTATTATCTAGAGCAGGAAATGTATTGGCAAAAGTAGTTGGAATAGCATCAATACTATGTATAGGCCCTTTACTTGCCATACCAAGAACTGCTGCAACAACTTATGAAATGGGAATATCACCAATAATAGGTGATGTGGGAACTTTTGTACCAGTAATAGTATCAGTAGTATTTTTTGCATTAACTTTATTTTTAACAATAAAGCCATCAAAAGTAGTCGATATAATTGGGAAATTTTTAACACCAGCACTACTTTTAGCTTTAGCAGTACTTATAGTTATAGGAATAATATCTCCAATAGGTGAGGTAAGTAACAATGCCCTTATAAATAAAAATTTATTTGCAGAAGGTGTTTCTCAAGGATACTTAACAATGGATGCTTTAGGTGCAGCAGCTATGGCAGCAGTAATAATAGCATCTATATCAGATAGAGGATATACAAATGAAAATGATAAAGTAAAATTAACTATAAAAGCAGGATTAGTATCAGGACTTGCTTTAATAGTAGTTTATGGTGGTCTAACATTTTTAGGATCAACTTTATCAACTACTTATGGAGTAGATACTCCTCAAGCGTCTTTAATGGTTGTAATAACAAATTCATTACTTGGATATCCAGGTAAATTGGTACTTGGAATGATAGTTAGTTTAGCATGTTTAACAACATCTATAGGTTTAACATCTGCTTCAGCAAAATATTTCTCAAGTATAAGTAATAATAAAATAAAATATGAAACTGTAGTAATATCAATTTGTATATTTAGTGCAATAGTATCAAACTTTGGAGTTAGCACTATAATAAAATTCTCACTACCAGTATTAGAAATAGTTTATCCAGTTTTAATTGCCTTAGTAATTATGACTTTAATTGGAAAACATATAAAAAATGATAATGCATTCAAAGGTGCAGCTTATGTGACTTTATTTGTAAGTATACTTTCTGTATCAAGCAATTTATTATCATTAACTCAAATATCAGATATATTAAACTCTCTTCCACTTGCAAACCTTGGATTTAACTGGGTTGTGCCAGCAGTCATAGGTGCAGTAATTGGAGGATTAATAAAAACTAAAGAAAGAGAAGAAGTTAAAGAAGTTAAAGAAGCTTAAAGTATATTACAATTTTTAACCCTATAAAAAACTGGAAGATAATTTTTCCAGTTTTTTTTATTTATTAAAATAATACTATATTTACTTTTGTAAATAATATTACTAGTAAAAATAGAAAGGTAGTAATATTATGACAAAAAAGAAATTTGTATTTCCAACAGCGTACACTGTAATTTTAATTGTTATGTTAATAGTTTTAGCTTTAACTTATATAATACCAGCAGGTAAATATGCCAAATTACAATACAATGAAGAATCTAACTCCTTTATAGTGGAAAGCCCAAGAGGTGATTTAACAGAATATGAAGGAAATCAAAAAACTTTAGATGACTTAAATGTAAATATTAGCTACACTAGATTTAAAGATGGCTCCATAAGTAAACCAGTGGGTATTCCAGGAACATATGAACAACTTCCTCGACCATCCACATCACTATTTGGTGCCATAGCCACCTTTTTAAAAGCACCTGTACAAGGTTTATATGATTCCATAGAAATCATTGCCTTCGTATTAGTTATAGGAGGTTTAATTGGTATAATAAATAAAACAGGTTCTTTTACAGCAGGAATCAATGCTCTTTCTAAAAAAGCAAAAGGAAAAGAATCTTTACTAATTATAATAATATCCACATTAGTTGCCATAGGAGGAACTACTTTTGGACTGGCAGAAGAAACAATAGCCTTTTATCCTATTATAGTGCCAATTTTTATAGCAGCAGGATATGATGCCTTAGTTGCCATTGCTACAATTTATTTAGGATCTTGTATGGGAACTATGGCATCTACGGTTAATCCATTTTCCACAGTAATTGCATCTAATACGGCAGGAATAGATTTTACAAGTGGTATGGTACTTAGATTTGTTATATTAATAATTGGACTTATAATTTGCATAGCATACACTATAAGATACGGAGAAAAAGTTAAAAAAGATCCTTCTTTTTCATATATATACAATCAAAAGGAAGACTTAGAAAGACAATTTTTATCAAATGTCAATGAAGAAGATGCACCGCTATTTACAACATCAAGAAAATTGATTTTAATCATATTTGCTTTGGCCTTTGTGATTATGGTATATGGAGTTAAGGAACTTGGCTGGTGGTTTGAAGAGATGACAGCACTTTTTATATTAGTTACATTTATTATGATTTTCTTTGCAAACTTAAAAGAGCAAGAATTTGTATCTGAATTTATGAGCGGTGCAGCAGATTTGCTTGGAGTTGCCATAATCATAGGTCTAGCTCGTGGAGTTACTATAATCATGGAAAATGGTATGATTAGTGATACTATATTAAATTATCTTAGCAATGGTGTAGCTAGAATGAATGGAGTAGTATTTTCCACATTTATATTCTTTGTATATATTATTTTGGGATTTTTCATTTCATCTTCATCGGGACTTGCTGTTTTATCCATGCCAATAATGGCACCTTTGGCAGATGTGGTTGGAATTAGCAGAGATGTTATAGTTAGTGCTTATCAATTTGGTCAAGGAATTATGAGTTTTATCACACCAACGGGTCTTATTTTGGCATCCCTTGCCATGGTCAATGTGACTTATGACAAATGGCTAAAATTTGTCTTGCCTTTAGTTATTATTATTGGCATTTTGGCTATTATAATGCTAGCTATTGGAGTTTTAATATAAAATAATAAAAAATAGACAAAAAACAACATGGCAAATTATACAAAATATCCAGACAACGTTTTCTCTAATTGTGCTTTTGTTTTTGTAAAAATATGTTAAGATAAGAGTACAAAGTGAAATTGAATAAAACATATTCAAGAAAAATAAAAAGTTTATTGTAAGATGCACAATAAACAATAGAAAGGAAAGCGGAATATGTCACAAAATGTATTAGTGGTACATGGAGGTGGGCCTACAGCAGTCAT
>OGRO01001715.1_pt1 | contig 18498 bp, 13 predicted proteins | sample 1553451 | NCBI WGS metagenome assembly OGRO01 (sample SAMEA2580021, study PRJEB22360) | human gut metagenome
CTCTACAACGGGCAGGCAGGCCTGATCGACCTCGACCTGAACCAGCAGCAGAAGGTGCTCTCGGCCTATGCCTACGCCTCTGCGCAGCCCGACTACGGAATGTTCCTCATGGATGGCAATCCGAAAGCCGGGCAGTCGTTGGACGAAGTGCGCGACCTGCTGTTGGCCGAAGCAGCAAAGATTCGCGCCGGAGAGTTCGACGAAGGGTTGATCGAGGCTTCGGTCAACAACTACAAGATGCAGCTGATGAAGGAGTTCGACAAATACGACCAGCGCGCCATGTTCTACGTCTACTCGTTCATCTACGGCAAGGAGTGGGCCGACGACATCCGCCAACTGGAACGCATGGAAAAGATCACCAAGCAGGATGTGGTGGACTGGGCCAACAAATACCTCGGTCCCGAAAGTTACGCCATCGTCTACAAACGCGAAGGCAAGGACCCCGGTGAGCAGAAGATCGCAGCCCCGAAAATCACGCCCATCGCCACCAACCGCGACGCGCAGAGCGTATTCCTGACCGAAATCCAGAACACGGAGGTGAAACCCATCGAACCGGTGTTCGTGGATTACAAGAAGGACATGTCGCAGTTCGAGGCCCGCAAGGGAATCGACGTACTTTATAAGAAAAACGAGTCGAACGACATCTTCACACTGACCTATGTGTTCGACACGGGCACGGAGAACGATCCGGCGCTCAATCTGGCGTTCGACTACCTGGGCTACCTCGGTTCCGAGTCGCTGACGGCCGAGCAGATTGCCTCGAAGATGTACGGCATCGCCTGCTCGTTCTCGATGCAGGCCGACCCCACCTCGTGCCGCATCTCGATTACGGGACTGGGAGAGAATATGGCCGAAGCCATGGAAATCGTCGAGGGACTGCTGAACAAGCCCAAGCCCGACGAGGCGATTCTCGCCAACCTCAAGGCCGACATGATCAAGAGCCGCGCCGACGCCAAACTCAACCAGAGCCGCTGCTTCGGCGCCCTGCAAACCTACATGTTCTACGGTTCCGACTTCATCCGCCGCACGACGCTCACCAACCCGGCGCTCGAAGCGATGAGTTCCGAAATGTTGTTGGCGAAGATAGGCGAACTGATGGACAAACAGCACAAGGTGTTATACTACGGCCCGCAGTCGGAGAAGGAGGTGACGGAGGCGCTGGCCATGCACCACAAAACGTCTGCGGAGCTTCAGCCGCTCGACAAGAAGCACCTGCAACTGCTGCCCACGGACGAAAGCAAAGTGCTGATGGCCCAATACGACGCCAAGCAGCTCTACTACCTGCAATATGCAAACCTCGGCAAACAGTTCGACGTCGCGGCCGACCCCGAAATCACGCTCTACAACGAGTATTTCGGCGGCGGCATGAACTCGGTCGTCTTCCAGGAGATGCGCGAGGCACGCGGCCTGGCCTACACCGCGCAGGCCAGCATCATGCAGCCGAACTACGCCGACACGAAATACGGCTACATGGCTTTCATCGCCACGCAGAACGACAAGATGCAGATGGCGATCGAAGCTTTCGACGAGATCATCAACAACATGCCCGAATCGGAGACTGCGTTCAAAATCGCCAAAGAGGGACTGATCTCGCGCCTGCGCACCGACCGCACGGTGAAGGAACAGGTGCTGTGGAGTTTCATCGGACTGCGCAACCTGGGCCTTGAGGAGGACCGCGACAAGCAGATTTTCGAAAAGGTGCAGGCGATGACGCTCGCCGACGTGAAGGCCGCGCAGGAGAAGTGGGTCAAGAACCGCAAATACGTCTACGGCATCCTGGGCGACATCCAGGATCTCGACCTCAACTACCTCAAGACGCTCGGTCCGATCCGGACCGTCTCGCAGGAGGAGATATTCGGGTATTAAACCGGCAAAAGATGTTCCAAAAAGCCCTTTCCTTTCGGAAAGGGCTTTTTTCAGGCAGTCCGGACAAAGAGGAGGCGCAGCGCGCTCCCCTTCCGGAATCAGAGATAAGTCGTAACGCCGTCCCCGCTTTCGATGTCGGCGAGCGATCCCGAAGCATCGGCGGCCAGCTTCCGGCAGACAGCCGAACGGCCGCGATAGTAACCGCCCTGCGTAAAACTGCCGCCGAAGAAAACGAACTCCCCGGCATCGTTGCCGCCGTCGGGAAAGAGGAACGTATTGGTTCCCTGCCCGAAGAAGGGCTGACCGACGCCCGACAGGAGGTTCTTCGTGCTGTAAAGATCGTTGTCGGGAATCCGGTAGCCGTAACCGGCCGGGTTGTAGACGTCCGTGGTAATGGTGGCGCCGTAGAAGACCGCGTCGCACGGGACACTCTTTTCGTCGACCTCCGTACCCTTGAAAACAGCGATGCCGTCGGCGATATTTTTATTGCCGTTGCTGTTGTAGTTGTGAAGGAATCCGGTGGTCTTGTCGCCGATGCCGTCGGCCCCGGCCTGCGTATTGTAGTCGACACTGCAAATCCAGTTGGCGCCGCTGATGTCCGCACTCGAATTGCCGTTGAGCCGCTTGTTGACACCGCCGACATAGAAGAATGTACCCTTGGCCGCACGGCCCGAGGTGAGGTTGAACTTGTAGGTAACGTAACTGCCCTGCACCCAGCCCTTGGCGTTGACCTTGTTGTTGCGGCAGGCGATAACGCAGTAGGGCGTCTGCGCAAAGTCGATCTCCTCGAGGGCCATGAACTGAATGTATTCGTTGTTCGTGTCGCTACCCTTGGCGTCGGCCAGCATGCCCGTAATGACGATGGCGCTGCGGAACTCCTTGGCCAAAGGCTCGACCGTCATAATGATGGGCGCCTCATCGCCGGAATCCAGGCGGAACGAATGGAAACAGTCGCTGGCCGTACCGGGGAAGTAGCTGAACGCAGCGCGGTACTCCCCCCGGGTGCTTCCCTTGAAATGGATGCAGCCGTTCTCGTCGGTGGTGTGCCGGTGGGAGTAGAGTTCTCCGTCGTCGCCGATGAAGTTGAGCGTGAGCGGCTCGTTGGCACGCGGGGCGTCGGTCTTGGCGTCCATCACCTGAAGCGTGCGCGGCAGGAACCAGGCGCCGTCGTTGTCGTCGTCGCTGCACGAACCTGCCAGCAGGCAGGCCGTGAGCAGCAACAGGATATTCTGGAATTTCATGGAATCGTCATTTACTTGTTATACTTGATAGATACGTGGCCCAGCCGGTTCGTGGCGTTGGGCACGACCGACGACTTGCCGTCGGTTCCGGTCAGGCTGGCGCAGCGCAGACGAATGCTGACCGACGCCTTGTCCTGCAAAGCGGCGGGCAGGGCGAAGTCGAAGACCTTGAAGCCGGGCATGTAATGAGGCAGCGCATTTTTCGAGTCGCACTGGCCGATGACGGTATAGCTGCCGCCCGGAACGGCCGTCCACGACGTACCGTCGGTCGAATATTCGACTACGAAATCGCGCGGTCCGGTAGCCAGCAGCGAATTGGTCTCGATCTGCAACGACAGCTGCGAACGGATTCCCGAGGTCGAGACGTTGCTGATAAGCCAGTAGGTGTCCGTATCCCACAGCGCCGAATACATACCGCCGCCCTTGACCGTATTGGCCGTACCCTGACCGTTCGAGTCGACGTCGCCGCGCGGCTTGTTGCCGAAATAAATGCGGCCGCTGCCGGCGAGGAAGGCGTTGTAGAAACCGTCGGCATTGCTCTTGTAGAGCGAGGCGGACGCCGGGCCGGTCGTCGGGGCGACGTGGGTCACGCCCTCCTTGAATCCGGCGGGTTTGACACAGGTCCACTCGACGAGCACCTTGCTGAAGCTGTTCTCGCGCGAAGGGTCGAGGGCGATCTCCGCCTGGGTGAGGTGACGGATCTGGAAAGCGCCCATCTCCCCGAAATTGGAGTTGTACTCGCGGGTCAGGATGCCCGTGACGGTTCCCGAACCCATCGGCAGCGAATGACGGCGGTAATCCACGCCGAAATTGGTCAACATGTACAGATGGTCGCCGTTGATATCGCGCAGGCACGTGCCGTAGTACTTGGTGAGATTCTTGCCGTAGACATTGACGCCGCCGCCGGATACATAGTACTCGTCGTAGTTGACAAGACCGCCGTAAGGCATCGCGATCTCCACGTCGCGCAGCCGGACCAGCGAGAAAAGCATCTCGTCGGTCAGATCGCGGATGTAAACCTCGCGGGGCTGTACGGGCGAACCGGCCTCTTTCTGCATGATATGTTCGGCGGCGATACCCGTGAAAACTTTATAGGTGAACGTCCCTTCGGCAACCTCCTTCACGGTGCTGCCCAGCAGCCAGAGCCTTACGCGGTCGTTGCGGGCGACGCCCAGGTCGATCGTCGACTCGAAGAGCAGCGCACGGCCTTCGGCGTCCTGAATCGAATAACGCCGATTCGGGAAGTTGGCATTGCGTCCGTCGAGCACGATCTGCCCCGTGACGTAGACGTTTTCCTCCACGTCGCCGGTCCCGAGGGCTGCCGCAAAGGCGAAGTCCTTTTCCGTGGCGGCAGAGGGATTCATGCTGAAAGACTGGGTGATACGTACGGCCGCTTCGGTCGTGCGGCCGAACTCATCCTGATAGAGGAGCGAAATCACCGCGATGCGCCGTTCAGACGAGCCGTTCTCCCCGGCGTCGAATGCGAGTTTTCCGTCGGCGAGGGTCAGGTTTTCGATCCATGCCCCGCCTTCCTCGTCCCCGTAGCTGACCGAGAGGTCGATGCCCGAATCGACGGACGTTTCAACGGCGATTTCGTGGTGTGCTGCCGTGGCGGAAATCGGCAGGGCTTCGGTTTCGAGACGGATATACGACTCGACGGGCATTTGCGAAAGGATGAACGAGTCGCTGGCGTCGCCCGAGAGCGTCGTGGCCGTAATGACGGCCGTACGCTTCTCGGTCATCGAGGTATTCTCCGAGTAGGTGATGATCACCGAGGCGCTTTTGGCGCCCTTCGTCAGGTTGAGTGTGAACCAGTCCGCGTCGCTGTGGAGTTTCCACGACGTGTCCGAACGCAGGATGAAAGAGGCGGTGCTGCTCTCGGGGCCGATGACGACCTCGGGCTTGTCGAAATGCAGCGTGGAGGTCTCGTCGTCGTCCGAACAGCCGCAGAAGAGCGCCGCGGCGCTCAACACGACCGCCGTACGGGCGATAAACCGCTTGATGAAGTATGTGTTCATTGTTCAGTTTCTTTTAGGCATGGATATACGTTATTTGGCAAAGGACCACTCGATGACCACCGGAAAATGGTCCGAAGGGTACTTCTGCGAATACGAGGTGTTGACAATCGCCCACGACTGCACCTTCGTCCGGCCCTTGGTCACGAAAATATGGTCGATGCGCGAAGCCTTGGCCGGAGGTGTGGAGATATACTTGTAACCGTTGTAGGAGGGCCAGTCGGCGTTGACCTTATCGGTCGTACGGGCATAGCTGTCCACCAGCGTCCCGGAGGTAACGATCGTGTTGTAGACGTTGGTCTGCTGGTTCGAGTTGAAGTCACCGGTGCAGAAGGCCGGGGTCTTTCCGGCGATCTCCGCGACCTTCTCGATCAGCAGCTTGGCGCTCTCGGCCCGGGCGACGGTTCCGATATGGTCGAAATGCGAGTTGAAGTGGAAGAACTCCTTGCCCGTGGCCTTCACGCGGAAATGCGCCCAATTGCACATGCGCGGGGAATAGGAGTCGGAGAATTTCGTATTGGGAACGTTGGGCGTCTCCGAATACCAGAACGAACCGCTTTCGAGCACTTCGAATTTGTCGGTCTTGTAGAATATCGGATTGAAATGACGGCGCTCCACATTGTCTTCGCCCGTCACGCTCGTGCCGATCCAGGTGTATCCGGGAAGGGCGGCGGCCATATCCTCGATCTGGAACTTGTAGGGTTCCTGCGCACCGAAGATGTCGAAATCCTCGGCTTAGAGCAGCCGGCAGACAATATCCTTGCGGTTCTCCCAGCGTCCGGCCTCCTAGTTGCGGTTGTCGTACTGGATGTTGTAGCTCGCCACGCGGATGGGTTCGAGCCATTCCAGCTGTGTGCCGCCGTTGACGCCGCCGTCGTCGTCCGAACTGCACGAGAGGGCCGAGGAGCTGAACAGCAGAAGTCCGCAAAAAAGGGTCGATTTCAGAAGTCGGTTCGTAATATGGAAAGTATTCATGGTGTTTTGCTTTTATCAGTTTTTATATCGGAACGGGAACGGAGCGGGGTTGAAGAGCGGATCGGAACCCTGCAACAGCCACATCCGTGAATTGCGGTCGTCGCCCTTGTCCAGACGCTTGATCGCCTCGGAAACCTGCGCATTGTTGTTGTCGATCTCCGACTGCGGATAGCGGTAGCGCAGAGGCAGGTAGCCGTCGTTGTAAATCTGGTCGGTGTTGTGCGTCAGGTAGGCCGAGAAATCGGGATAGCCCGTACGGCGCAGTTCGAAATAGGCCTCGTTGCCGCCCTGCATGAAGAAATTGAGGTATTTTTCCGTGATGATCTTACCCAGTTTTTCGGTGTCGCTGCCCTTGAACTGCACCTTTTCGTGCCCCAGGTAGGCCCGGGTGTCGGCAGAACTCACCCCCAGGAACTCATGCGCAGCGCGGATGCCGTTCAGGTAATGGGTCTCCGGATCGTCGTCGGTCCAGCCCCGCAGGGCGGCTTCGGCGAGGATGAATTCCTGCTCGGGATAGCCGATGTTCATGGCCGAAGGACCGACCGGCTCCAGATACCATTTCGACTTCAGGCGCGACTGCGACCCGTCTTCCATGTCGGTATTGTTGTTGTCGCCCGTAGCGCCGGGATTGGGAATGACGCCCTTGTAATTCGCAAGGTCCGTGGGATCGGCATTCTTGCCGTCCAGCTTGATCATCATTTCGGCCAGTTTCGGCAGACGCATGTCCCCGCGCTCCCGCATCCAGTCGACGACGAACTTGGAGATCCGGTACGACGAAACGAAATTGTTGTCGTTGTAATACTTGTAATTCTCCATATTGCCCTTTTCGTCGCGGATGGCGCTGTCGGACAACGCCCCCATGATCGGGTTGCCCTCCGGATCGCCGACGATGCCGGCGAACAGTTCGCCGACACGCTCCCCGGCGATGGTCTGCTTCATCGAGCAGTTGATCAGGATGCGCAGGCGGTAAAGATTGATCAGCTGACGCCACTTGCGAATGTCGCCGCCGAAGATCACATCGCCGTCGATTTTGGTATTGTCGTAGTCCCCCAGAGCCTCGTTGGCCGCTGCAAGCTCCCGCAGCAACCCGGCCACGATCTCCTCCTGGAGATCGTATTTGGGCGAAAAGTTCGGATCGTCGAAGCGTCCCTGCGCAGCCTCGGTGTAAGGCACGTCGCCGAACAGTCGGGTGGTGTCGAAAATCCAGCTGGCACGGAAATATGCCGCAAGGTGGATGTAACGGGGATCGTTGAGGCGTTCGGCTTCGCGGACCATGTCGTAGCACCAGGTCACACGGCGGTATTCGCTGATGAAATTGCGGCGCTGGAAGTTGAAATGGCCGCCGCCACCGCGCTGATCCCACTGCCAGGCCAGCCGGTAGGGCTGCACACCGTAGTATTCGATGCCGAAAGTCGTGATGCAGAGCTGTGTGAGGATGGTTTTCGGATGCACCTGCGTCGGCTTGTTCACGTCCTGGCTCACCTCGTCCATGGTCAGGTCGCAGGAAACGAACACCAACGGCAGGACGAAAAATATCGAGAGAAAGCGTTTCATATTCATATCCGTATTAGAGTTTGAGGGTAAGATTGAAGCCGATCATGCGTTCGGTCGGATAGGAGAAATTCTTGTAAGCCGCATCGGGGTCTTCGTTGTCGAGCTTCTTCCAGATGAGCAGGTTGGTGCCGATAACGGAGAGTTCGAGCCCCTTGAAAATCCGGCTGCCGGAGAGCAAATCCGAAAAATCGTAGCCGACGGACATCGTGCGGAGTTTGATGAAATCGCCCTTGAAAAGGTTGTAACCCATCGTGTAGGGACCGTTGAGCTTACCCATGTAGCCGATCCAGCTTTTGAAATAGACGGGCGTAGTCGAAGGGGCGTAGCCGCGCGTATCGTAGAGCACATTGCCGTGATCGTCATACTCGATGTCGCCGTCGACCACCACCACGGCGTTCGAAGGGATGTACGACGGAGTTTTCGTCCAGTCCAGCTCCCGCTCGGGAGCGGCCGTGAGCTTGTGGGTTCCGGCTTCGATCATACGGGCGTTGAGGTCTGAACGGATGACACCGCCGACACGGCCCGCGATGTCGAACGACAGGCTCCAGTTGCGGTAACGCAGCGTCGACGAGATGCCGAACTCCCAATCGGCGCCGGCATAGCCGATCACACGCTTGAAGGGGTCTTCGATGGGACGCCCGTTGTTCTCGAAAACGATGAAATTGCCCTGCGGATCACGCTGCCAGACGCTCTCGTAGAGCGCATCGGCACGGTCGCCCACCTTGAGGTTGTTGTAGTTATAGGCCCCGTTGTAAATCTTGTCGAGGTACTTACGGGTCTGGAACCAGTTGAAGCTGATGTCCCATTTCCAATCCTTGGTTTTGATCGGCGTGGCCCCGACCATCAGTTCGTATCCTTCGCGGCGGTAGTCGTTGCCGTTGGTGAGCATCTCCTCGTAGCCGCTCGACTGGTTGATGTCGACCTTCTGGATCTGGCCCTCGTCGTAGGTGCGGTAATAGCTGAAGTCGAAACGCAGGCGGCTGCCGAAAAAGCGCAGGTCCGTGCCGACCTCGAACGAACTCGTGAAATAGGGTTTGATATTGGGATCGATGATCGTGGTCGGAGGCGTGAACGCGGCATTGCCGTCCCAGTAGGTATTGAACGAATAGGTGTCCTGCAACATGTAGACGGTCGACTGGTCAAACCCGACCTTGGCCCACGAGGCGCGGACTTTCCAGAAGGAAACAGCCTTCGGAAGCTTGACCGCCTCGGTGATCAGTGCGCTGAACGCCACCGACGGATAGAAAAAGGAGCGGTTGTTCTTGTTGAGCGTCGACGACCAGTCGTTGCGGCCGGTGAACGAAAGGTAGAATGCATCGCGGTAACCCAGCGTGACGGACCCGTAAGCGCCGGCCATGCGGCGGCGTTCGATCTTCGAAGTGGTCGACGGGGTGTTCTGCGAGTTGGAAAGGTTGTAGAGATCGGGCTGCTGGAGTCCGCCCTCGGTCGTCGAAAAGAGGTAATTGCGCTGGTAGTTGAAGAGCGAAACACCCAGCATGGCGTCGAGGTCGAACTCCCCGAACCGTTTCTTGTACGAGAGCATGGCGTCGAGGTTGACGTCGACGCGGCGGTCGCTGCCGACCGAATAGAGACCGCGGTCGTTGCCCACCCAGGCGTAAGGTTTGCACTCCTCCTGGTTCTGGTGTTTGGAGTCGGTGGCGGCCTTGACCATGAAATTGAGGTCGTCGGTGATGTCGTAGTCCAGCGACGCCGAAGCGATCAGCTCGGGTTCGCTGTAAGGACGCGTGTACTCCTCGGCCACAAACCAGGGATTGTTGAACCACACGTGGTTCCAGTTACGCTGGGCGTAGCCTTCCTGCCCCTCCTCCCAGTAATTGCGCAGATCGCGGATGTCGTTGTTGGCGCCCATATACACCAGAATGTTGTAATACGGATGCGAGTTGCCGTAACCGGACCAGGGACGGTTTTTGGAATAGGTATAGTTGTAGATCATGCTGGCATTGATATGCAGCTTCCTGGTGATGTTGTAGTTGGCCGCCATATTGACGCCGAAGCGCTTGAGATCGGTGTTGGGAGTCTGCCCCCGGCGGTAGAGCTGGTTGAGGCTGATGCGGAACGACCCCTCCTTGAATTTATGGGAGATGCTGACGTTGTTGCTCGTGGTGAGGCCCTGTTGCAGAAAATTGCGGAAATTGTCCTTGTGGGAGACGAAAGGCGTCGGAATCCGCTTCCCCGTCTTGGGGTCGATCGGGCTGTTGTACTGTACGGTCTCGAAATAACCGCTCGGCGTGGTGGGGTCTTTCTGGTCGAGTTTCGGGCCCCAGGTCCACAGACCGTCGTATACGCCGCCGCCCTTGCCGTCGAGGTAGGAATACTGGCCGAAATCGCCCGTACCGTAGATGCTCTGCTGCTCGGGCAGGGTGAGGTACCCGGCGGTGAACATCGTCGAGGAGTTGAGCGTGATCTCGGTCTTCTCGCCGATGTCGTCGCCTGTCTTGGTAGTAATCAGGATCGCACCGTTGGCGCCGCGCGAACCGTAAAGCACGGCAGCCTGCGGACCTTTCAGGACCGTGATCGATTCGATGTCGTCCGACGACACACCGCGGTAATAGGTCACGGGCGTTCCGTTGATGACGTAGATCGGGGTCTCGCCGCGCAGCTTGATCGGAGGATCTTCCAGAATGCCGGCGCGGGTATTGACCGTAAGTCCGGCAACCTTGCCGTTCAGGGCGTTGATCGGATTATCGGTCTTCACCTTGTCGAAAGCGTCGGAGTTGACCTGCTGGAGCGAATATCCCAGGCTCTTCTCGGCTTTCTTGATGCCGAGGGCCGTGACCACGACCGTTTCCAGCGAGATGTCCGACGGTTCGAGACGGATGTCCACACGGGTCTGCACGCCGACATGCGTCCGCTGGGTCTTGTAGCCGATATAACTGAACGAGACGGACGCCCCGACCGGGACGCTGATGCGGTAGTTGCCGTCGGCATCGGTGACGCATCCGTTGGTGGTTCCCTCCTGGATGATGGTGACGCCGACGAACGGCATGCCCTTTTCATCGGTAACACGCCCCGTCAGGGCCACCGGCCGGGAATCGGTGCGGGGGGGGGTTCCGGCAGACCGCGCTGCGGACTGTCCGATGATGACATGGCGGCCCTTGACGGTATAGGTCAGCGAAGTGCGCGCCAATGCCAGATCCATCACCTCCTGGATCGAGGCGTCGGCGACCTTCACCGAAACACGGATGTCCGCCACATCCTGGTCCTTGTAATTGAACAGATAGTCGCTGGAGACTTCTACCTGACGGAAAAACTGCACGAGCGTCACCTCCTGTCGGGTATCCACGGTGATTTTCCGTTCCTGGGCGTGAACGACCGTCGTGCCCAGCAACAGCATGCACACGACCGCACGGCGCAGGACGGTGCGCAAGCAGCGTGTCTTCTGAAAAAATGCGTTGGTAAAGTTTGGTTTCATTGTTTCCGGGTTGGAAGTTTAAAGGTATTGGTACGTTGCCGCGATCGGGGCATCGGACCGAAGCAGAACGGCATCCGTTCGGGCGGAAGCCGCAAAAATCGGAAAGGCGAAGACAGGGATCTTGTCAGTTCATAGGCATCGGAAAATTTAGGAGTTCGGTATTATCGGGTTGGATTTTCAGCGTTTGGTAACGAAATAGACATTGTCGAGTTTGCTCCACTCCATGCCGGTCTGGCGGCTCACGATGTCGAGCGCCTGCTCGACGGACAGCCGTGTTTCGAGCGCACCTGAAAAGCGGGTCCGGCCGACGTCTCCCGCATCGGTGATGATGCGGACGTCGTAACGCGCGGAGAGTTGTTCGAGGAGCTCCTCCAGAGTGAGCGATTTGTAGCGGAACAGATTGTCCTTCCAGGCGGTCGTGATCTCGGGATCGAATTCACTGACGGTGATTTCGCCGCTCCCGACATGATAAACGGCCCGGCGCGAAGGCGTCAACCGCAGATTCTGATTTCCGACGCGGAACGCGACCGACCCTTCGACCAGCGAAGCGCTGACAATGCCCTCTTCAGTCCGGTTGCTGGCATCGAAAGTCGTGCCCTGCACGGAGACCTGCACATCGCCCATCTCGACAACGAATCGTTTGTCCGGCATCTTCTCGACTTCGAAAAAGCCCTTGCCGACAAGCCGCACGTTCCGCTCGTCCCTGCCGAAATCACCGTCGTATTCCAGACGGCTCTCCTTATCGAGGGTAATGCGGCTGCCATCGGGCAGCTCGAACGACGAAATGCTGCTGCCCGTGATGAAGGCAAACCTTTCGGCAGCACGGGGACCGGACAGCGCCCATCCGCAGAACAGTCCCACGGCCAGCATGGCGGCCATCGACGCATAACGCCCCATACGAGTGGCGAGCAGGCGCAGCATGCCGCTCCTGCGCGATTCGGAGCCGGCAGCGATCCGCCGCTGCAATTTCCGGAACTCCCGCTCCGGATCAATGCTGCGGGTCGTCGTCACGCGGGCGTTCCAATAGCTCCTGATCCGAGCGTATTCCTCTTCATGCGCGGGATCGGCGGCCCGCCAGGCGGCGAGGGCTTCGCGTTCACCGGCCGGGCAAACCTCCGTGAGATCACGGACAAGCCGGGCGTTGAGTTCCTTTTCCGAAAGGGTGCGTATGTCTGTTTTTGATTTCATGTCTTATGGATTAAGTACCGGAAACGGCGGAATGTTCTTAACGGATCAGCAAATATTTTTCTTGCGCAGAGCCTCGCGGATCTTCTGCACGGCATGGCCCAGGTGCACTTCAAGGGTTTTGACGGAGATATAGAGCGTCTCGGCCGCTTCGCGGTGCGACATCCGGTCCTCGCGCACCAGTTTGAAGGCCAGCTTGCATTTGGGCGGCAGCGACTCGATGGCACGGTTTATCTCGCGGACGGTCTCGGCGGAAATGCAGTCGTCCTCGGGAGTCGTGCTGGTGCGGGCGAAAAGGTCCAGCGGCATTTCGTCCAGATTGACGGTGGGCAGGTTGCGTTTCCGGAGATAATTCAACGCCTTGAATTTGGCGATCCGGTAGATATAAGCATTGAAATTCCGGATTTCGGGAAGTTCAAGACGGTTCTCCCAGACCGCGAAGAACACATCGGAAGTCAGTTCCATAACAGCCCCGTCATAGCGGACATACAATCCGATATAACGGGCTATACGCTTGTAATAAAGCATATAAAGTTCCTGCAAAGCCTCCTGGGAAGCATTGCAGGCCAGGTCGTCGAGGATGTAACGGATGTCGGTCGGGTCCATGCTTTCTATTGATTAAGTACCCTAAAATCGCAAAAGTTCTTAATCGGAGAGGTGTTTTTTATGCAAATAACGGGAAACAATCCGGAAAAACCGCCCTGCTGACAGGGTTTCGGGAGAAGAATGCGAACGCAGTCCGGCCCGGAGGAGCATATGTTCCATCCGGGCCGGACAAACGAAAGAGGCAAGCCCCTGAAATCAATAACGGTAGTGCTCGGCCTTGTAGGGACCGTCCTCCGGAACGCCGATGTAGTCGGCCTGACGCCGGGTCAGGCGGGTCAGTTCGACGCCGAGGTTGTCCAGGTGCAGGCGCGCCACCTCCTCGTCGAGGTGCTTCGGCAGGCGGTAGACGCCGACCGCGTGCTCCTTCTGCCACAGCTCCATCTGCGCGAGGCACTGATTGGTGAAGGAGTTCGACATCACGAACGAAGGATGCCCCGTGGCGCAGCCGAGGTTCACCAGACGGCCTTCGGCCAGAATGAAGATCGAATGGCCGTCGGGGAAGGTGAACTTGTCGACCTGCGGCTTGATGTTCAACTTCACGGCCCCGGACGTTTCGAGGCGCGCCATCTGGATTTCGTTGTCGAAATGGCCGATGTTGCAGACGATGGCCTGGTCGCGCATCCGCTCCATGTGCTCCAGCGTGATGATGTCGCAGTTGCCCGTGCAGGTGACATAGATGTTGCCCTCGGCGAGCGCACTCTCGACGGTCTTCACCTCGAAGCCCTCCATGGCGGCCTGCAAGGCGCAGATGGGGTCGATTTCCGTGACGATCACCCGGGCGCCGTAGGAGCGCATCGAGCGGGCGCAGCCCTTGCCCACGTCGCCGTAGCCGCACACGACGACCACCTTGCCGGCGATCATCACGTCCGTGGCGCGCTTGATCCCGTCGGCCAGCGACTCACGGCAGCCGTAGAGGTTGTCGAACTTCGACTTGGTGCACGAATCGTTGACGTTGATGGCCGGAACCAGGAGTTCGCCGGCCTCCTGCATCTGGTAGAGGCGGTGTACGCCCGTGGTGGTCTCCTCGCTCACGCCCTTCCATTCGGCGACCGTGCGGTGCCATTTTTCGGGGTCCTCGGCCAAAATGCTTTTCAGCGTGCCGAGGATCACCTCCTCTTCGTAGGACGAAGGTTCGTAATCGAGCGTCGAGGCGTCGTTCTCGGCCTTGTAACCCTTGTGGATCAGCAGCGTGGCGTCGCCGCCGTCGTCGACGATCAGGTTCGGGCCCTTGCCGCCGGGGAACGAGAGCGCCATGGCGGTGCACCACCAGTACTCGGGCAGCGTCTCGCCCTTCCACGCGAAGACCGGGACGCCTGCGGCGGCAATCGCGGCGGCCGCATGGTCCTGCGTCGAGAAGATGTTGCACGAGCACCAGCGCACGTCGGCGCCCAGCTCCACGAGAGTCTCGATCAGAACGGCCGTCTGGATGGTCATGTGCAGCGAACCCATCACGCGTACGCCTTTCAGCGGCTTTTCGGGTCCGTATTTGCGGCGCACGGCCATCAGGCCGGGCATTTCATGCTCGGAAATCTCGATCTCCTTGCGGCCCCATTCGGCCAGCGACATGTCGGCAACCTTATAGGGAAGAGTGTTGTCAATATACATAGCAGTATGTTTTTTAAGTTATCGCATCGTTCGTCCGTATCTGCCCGGTTGAGACCCGCGGCGTACCGCCGCGTTTACAAGTCTGCCCCCACACCAAACCCCTCCCTCGGGAGGGGCTTGTCGCAACGCAACCGGGTTTTTGACCAAAATACGGACACATTATTTCAATCCTAAAATATATTCCTTGTCCCTGGCAATCTGCCCGCGCAGTTCCTCCACCGAAGCGAACCGGCGTTCGTCGCGGATCTTTTCGAGCAGTTCGACCCGCAGCCGACGGCCGTAAAGTTCGCCGCGGAAGTCGAAAATATGCGTCTCCAAACGCCGCTCGACACCCCCGACCGAAGGGTTGCGGCCCAGGTTCGACATGGCGTCATAGACTTTCCCGCCGACCTCCGCACGCGAACGGTAGACCCCGTCGGCAGCGGCGACGTCCTCCGGAACGGCCAGATTGGCCGTCGGAAAACCCAACTCACGTCCGAGTCGGCGTCCGTGCTCCACAACGCCCTCGATCAGAATCCGTTCCATCAGATTTTTTCGGTCAGTTTACGCACCAGCCGGAACTGCGAAAAGAACTCCTTGGCAAAGACACGCAGTACCGTATAGGAAGGTATCGCCAGCAGCATGCCCAGGATTCCGGCCAGCGACCCGGCAATGAGAATCACCAGGAAGATTTCGAGCGGATGCGCCTTCACTCGTTCGGAATAGAGCGTCGGCTGGAGGATGAAATCGTCCATACCCTTGAGGATCAGCAGCGACCCGGCGATCACGAAAGCCGTATGCCCCACGCTCATGCCCTCGATCGGCGAGACGATGCCCACGAAGACCGAGACCACGCCGCCGATCAGCGGCCCGGCGTAAGGCACGACGTTCATCACACCCATGATAAGGCCGATGAACCCCGCGTCGGCGGCCTTCATCCCGAAGGCCATCATCACCAGCGTCACGGCGATCGTGAGCAGCAGGCTTTCCGAAAGGATACCCGTAAAGTAGCGCGCCAGCAGGACCGTCACCGAATCCAGCGCACGGGTGATGTTGCCGTGATAATGTTCCGGGAAAACGGAGGTGACCATCGCGTAGAACAGGCCCTCCTCCTTGAGGAAGAAGAAGGTGATGAACGAAACGGAGAAAATGGCGATCACCGACGAAAGCACGAGGTTGATGACCGACGAGAAAATCGTGTTGAGCGAATTGATGTCGATGATCTGCCGGAGGGCGGCCGTCAGTTCGTCGGAGAGCGAGAAAGTGCTCTCGGGCAGGGAGAAAAGCGCCTGCAAATCGTGCTGCATCCGGGCGATCGGCTCGCCGATGCTCCCCACGACCGCCGCGAAGTCGACGTGCGCGAACTGGTTTATCTTGTTGAAGACCAGCGGCACGAACAACGAACACAGCGTAGCCAGGACGACCCAGATCACCACGAGGGTCGCCAGCGCGGCCAGCCAGCGGGGAACCTGCCAGCCCTTGAAGTGAAGCCCCGAAAGAAACTTCACGAGCGGATTGCCCATGACGGCCAGCACGGCCGAAACGAGGATGTAGACGACGATCGAGGAGAAATACCAGACCAGAAAGAGCACGGCCGCGGCAACCGCCGCGCCCGCGATGAACCGCAGGAAGGTCTGGGGCGTCGCCTTCATGGCGTTATTCGTTTTCGAGGTTCTTGTGCAGCCGGGCGATCGGAGTCTGCGAACCCACCGTGGGATCGCCGATCTCCACCAGCAGTTCGCTGTCCTTGGGGACGAGCACGTCGACGCGCGAGCCGAACTTGATGAATCCGCAGACGCTGTTCTGCTCGACCTGATGACCGACGGTCATATACGAGATGATGCGCCGGGCGATCAGTCCCGCGATCTGGCGAAAGAGCACCTTTTGGCCCGAGGGCATCCGCACCACGGTCGTCGTGCGTTCGTTCTCGGTCGAGGATTTGGGGTGCCAGGCCACCAGGAAACGCCCCGGATGGTATTTGAAATACTCCACCTCGCCGCCCACGGGAACCCAGTTCATGTGGACGTTCGTAATGGACATGAAGATCGAAATCTGCAACATCTCCTCCTTGAGGTACTCGTCCTCGGAGACGACCTCCGTCACGACCACGCGGCCGTCGCAGGGAGCGAAGACCAGATCGGTATCGTGGATGCGCACCCGGCGGGGTTCGCGGAAGAAGGCTACGATGAAGAACCAGAACAGCAGCAGCACGAGGGTGCTGAACCACAGCAGCGAGACGTTCGCATCGTGGACCAGCAAATGGTAAAACAGCCACCACAGAAGCAGGCAGACAGCGCCCGAGATGCCGATGATTTTGTATCCTTCCTTATTGATTCTCATAACACGGTTAAGTTTGCAGTTACATCACAAAAAGCATATAGACGAAGACGAACGGCGCCGAGAGCAGCATGGCGTCGAAGCGGTCCAGCACTCCGCCGTGACCGGGAATCAGCGTTCCCGAATCCTTGACCCCGGCGGCGCGCTTGAACATCGACTCCACCAGGTCGCCCAGAACCCCCGTAGCGGCCGCGACGAGCGCCAGCCCGGCCCACACCCAACAGCTGCCGTCCATCACGCGGGCGGCGACGAGTCCCAGGACAACGGCCCCGGCGATACCGCCGAAGAACCCTTCCCACGACTTCTTGGGCGAAAGGCGTTCGCACAGGCGGTGCCTGCCGACGGACATGCCCACCAGATAGGCGAAAACGTCGTTGGCCCAGATGATGAAAACGTAGAAAATCATCATCCAGGGACTCCACGTCTCGCTGCCGATGATCGGAATGTAACACATCAGCGAGAACGGCAGCGCCACGTAGACGACGCCCATGAAAGTGATGCCGATATTGGCGGCGGGATTCTCCCGACGGCGGTAAAGTTCGCAGATGAACATGGCGGGCAGCAGCAACAGCAGAAGGGCCATTCCGCAGGCGAAAGCCTGCCGGGCGCTGCCGAGTATCTGGATGTCGTCCGACACGAATGCGAAATTCAGGGCGAAAAGCACGAGTCCCGCAGCCAGTCCGACGATCCGCTGGGGATTGCTGCCCTGCTCCCCGGCCAGGGAATAGAACTCCGTCATGCCGACGACCAGCAACGCCGCCAGCAGCAGGCCGAAACTCCATTGCGACCATGCGATAGCCCCCAGCATCACCACGGCGAGGACGGCCCCGCTCACAGTGCGCACCCAGAGGTTCTTCATTTTTTCACTCATTGTTTTTTAAGGGTGTAGTTGGGTTTCAACGGGGTCATTCGGTTTCGGGCGCGGCAACGGCCGGAGCTACGGGAGCCGGTTCGGCCGTTTCGGACTTATCCGATTTGGCCGAAGGATCGGCGACCGCGGCGGCCTGCTTGCCGGCCTGCGGCTCCTCTCCGGCGGGTTTGCCGCCCTCGGCCCTGGCTTTCGCCTCGGCCTCGCGGCGTTCGCGTTCGATGTCCTTCTTGCGGCGGCCGAAGATGCGCTCGACGTCCTCGGTGAAGACCACCTCGCGGGAGAGCAGCAGTTCGGCCAGCTCTTTCAGGCCGTCGGCATGTTCGCGGAGCACCTTCTCGGCCATCTTGTAGGCCTTCTCGATCACCTGCTTGACCTCGGCGTCGATCTGCTGGGCCGTCAGTTCCGAATAGGGCTTCGTGAAGGCCATGTCGCTCTGGCCCGTGGAGTCGTAGAAGGAGAGCGTGCCGACGTTCTCGCTCATGCCGTAGTAGGCCACCATGGCATAAGCCTGCTTGGTGACGCGCTCCAGATCGTTGAGCGCCCCGGTCGAAATCTCGCCGAAGGTCAGCTGCTCGGAAACGCGGCCTCCGAGCGTAGCGGCCAGCTCGTCCATCATCTGCTCGCGCGTGGTGATCTGACGTTCCTCGGGCAGATACCAGGCGGCGCCCAGCGCCTTGCCGCGCGGGATGATCGTCACCTTGATCAGCGGGCTGGCATGCTCCAGAATCCAGCTCACCGTGGCGTGTCCCGCCTCGTGGAAGGCGATCACGCGCTTCTCCTCGTCGGTGATGATCTTGTTCTTGCGCTCCAGGCCGCCCCCGATGCGGTCGA
>OGRO01001722.1_pt1 | contig 18416 bp, 22 predicted proteins | sample 1553451 | NCBI WGS metagenome assembly OGRO01 (sample SAMEA2580021, study PRJEB22360) | human gut metagenome
CAAACAGACGGCGGCGTAAGCTTCGGCGTTGACGTGGCCCGATACGGAGCCGACCGAACCGCTGTCGCCATCGTAAAAGGACGTCACTTAGTAGATCTCGTGAGCTGGAACAAAACCAGTCTCGTGGAAACATCGGAACGCATAATCACCCTTGCAGGTACATATCATCCAAGCATCATCAACGTGGATGATACCGGCGTTGGCGGAGGCGTGACGGACATCCTCCGCAGCCGCAGCCAACCAGTGAACGGCGTCAACTTCGGAGCAAAACCCAAGCACCCAGACCGCTATCCGGCAGTCAGTTCGGAACTATGGTTCGAGTTCGCCGAACAGCTTCCGGAAATCACCATCAACCCGAGTCTGGAACACCGAGCCGAACTGTTTCAGGAACTCAGCACCCGTGAATGGACAATCAACAACAGAAACCTACGCGAAGTACAGCGGAAGAAAGACTACAAAACAGAGAACCAGACCGGAAGCCCAGATCTGGCCGATAGCGTCCTTCTCGCCTACTACAAGCCGCTCCAACTCCCATCATGGGACGTTGCAATTTGATAGGTTTAAGCCCTGCACCCCGTTAGACTAGACATAGGGTCTTATTACGAATCGAGGAAACTGTGAGCCTGCTGAACAATCTCCGTGACGGTTTTATGAGCGCTTTCGACCGTAACCATGCGCCAAGCTCAACCCCGACACCTATGGGCGGGAACATCTGGCAGCCGATGGGAGGCAACACCATCCCCATGCACGACACCTACGACAACGTGTTTCCCTACGTGAACGCTATCGCGCAACGGTTCAGCACGATAATCCCCTACGCCGTTGACTCGGACAACCAGCGTATCGAACCGGCCCCAGCACCATTGGCCGCGCTCTACGCGCCCAACGACACGTATTCATGCTTGGAATTCCTCAAAATCATTTGCGCCACCATCCTCACCCAATCACACTTGGATATTCTGATCTGGACAACTAACGGGCCGGGCGGAGACATCACAGCCGACAACATCATCGGATACACGCTGCTGCCGTCGAACAGCCGCCAATACAATTCCTCCCGTTCAGACTGGTATCACCGCGTCACGATGGACTTGGGCGACGGCGAACGAGTCTACAAATTCTCCCGTGATGAAACCATCGCACTCAGCTACAGCCAGCATCCCAACGATCCGACGCACGGCATCAGCCCCGCAATGACCGTGAAAAAATGGGCCAACGTTGACGATATGATCGCCGACTACGAGCGTGGCTTCTTCGGCAACAACGCCGTTCCCGCTGGAATGCTCGGCATCGTATCGGAAAACACCGAGGACTTCCAACGTAACCGCGACCGGCTCGAAAGCACGTTCCGTGGCGCAGGCAACAACAACGGCATCGTCTACAACATGATCCCGGTTGACCCGATGACCCATAAGCCCAGCACTACCAGCAAACTCGTGTGGGTACCGTTCCAGTCGAGCAACAACACGCTGGACTTGCAGACCGTGAACGACGTGGTAAACAACCGATTGTCGAACGCGCTCGCCGTCCCGGACATTATTCGCGGCATCGACAACGGGCAGACCTACGCCAACGCAGAACAGGCGGAACGCGCGTTCATTGAAAACACGCTTAAACCTCTGTGCATGACGGTGTGGGATAAATGGCAGTTCGAGCTTGACCGCATCACCGGCGGACTCGGCTACGGCATCACGTTCGACCTCGACCTGCCGTCGCAAACCGACGTGGAAAAGGTGCAGGCGGACACGCAGAAGGTTCGTATCGACTCGCTCGCCCAGCTTGTGAACATGGGGGCTAGTCTTGAATCTGCCGTGGACGCGCTCGGACTCCCTGAAGCGTATAAGCGTCTTGACCTGCACCAGCAGTCTCCGACCCTGACTATCCCAGTAGCCGCGAAAAGATATGCGAGGAATATCAAACCGCAGGAAACAGCAACCGAAAACCGTATCCTCCCCGCCACACGAACCTACGTGAACAGAATCATCCGAATGGCCCGCCGCTCCCAAAACGGTTTGCGCGACGATCTGGAAGCCATCGGAGAACAGTGGGTAAACGACGTGGAAGACGAGTTGATGACCAACCTCATAGCCTACGCCCGTCGTACCGGCTACGAGCTGGAACAGGTCATCACCATGTGGGCGGAACTCCACCCCGAAAGCTCCATCGCCGTGGATATCGAAGGATACACTGCGGATGATTGGCGGAAACTCTACTTCTGGACTGAACTCCCCGACACCGTGCGTGAAGCATACTTGGAACACTTGCGGAGCATCGCCAAGTCCACCAGCAAGACCATCACGAACGACGTGCTCGAACTGTTGAACCGGGCTGACGTGGAACAGTGGGACGCCCAACGCCTGCGCGACGCACTCGAACGCATGGGCAACGATCACGCGGAGCTGATTGCCCGCTGTGAGACGGTGCAATCCCAACGGCTCGGCAGCTTGTACAGTGCCCGCAATCTCAGCGAAACGCTCGGCGTCCGACTAGCCAAGGTGTGGCGTACCAGCGGCGACGAAAAAGTATGCGAGTTCTGCAATCACATGGAAGGCAAACGAATCGCACTCGATGACACGTATCTGGCCGAGAACGCCAGCGTAGAGATAGGCGACAAAACCTATGTGAACAACTTCGAGAGCATGCAAACCCCGAACGGACACCCCAACTGCCGGTGCTACGAGGATTACGAGGTGGTCGAATCATGACGTATGACATCCATTGCAAACGCTGCGGACGCTACCTAGGCTCCTGCGCCCGCAACACCACGGTTACGTTGAAGTGCCCGAACTGCAAAGGATTGGACACGTACCGCATCGTGCTACTATGGGGGATAGAACAATTAAGCCCATTAAGGACGTTCGACCGCACCACTACCTATTTGAAAGGGCCAAAATGAAGACTCGTAAGAGCTTCGCCAACAGCGGTGCTCCAGAAACCAATGGTCGTACCCTCACCTTCCTCGCCAACAGCGGCAAAGTGATGTGCGACGGACTCACCATAGACCTGAAGACACTGAAAGCGCCGTTAATCGACGGCACTCTGAAACTGGTGTCCGATCTCACCGAGTCCGACAAACTATCCCTACCGTTGCTGATCGACCACATGCCTAGCATCGAATGCCAAGCGGGCGCAATCACCCGACTGTGGATGACCGACGCCGGACTAATGGCCGAAGCGAAACTCAGCGAGGTAGATCAAGGCGAACGTATCCGCCAGCTTGCAGCAGACGGATGTTTGACCAACAGTTTCAGCATCACCGTTGAATTCAACCAGCGTCCCGGCAAGGACGGTATCATCCATGATGGCGAACTACTGGAAATCAGCGTCGTATATCGTGGTGCCGACCCACGGGCCGCTTTCACCGCAATCAACAGCCGCAACAACAAGAATGGAGACACCATGAACCCGGAACTCCTGAAGAAACTGGCGCGTACCATCGCCCAGTTCAAACTCACCCCGGACGAGGCGGAACAGCTCACCGATTCCATCGGTGACATCATGCAGTCCGCTCTCGATGACATTACCGCTGCCATCACCAACCAGAAGGAAGGCGAGGGCGAGGGCACCCCGGCACCGGAGGAACCAGTGCAGACTTCCAGCGGCCGCCAGACCATCATCATCAACAAAGCGAATCATGCGGCACACCAGTCGGGTACCGTGACGTTCTCGCACGACCGTAAGACGTGGCTGGACTCCGATGACGCCATGATCGCGTTCGAGCGTGCCCTGATCGACACCGACAACAAGGGTGTCGAAGCGTTCCATCGTGAGTGGGCTGACACTGTGAACCGTAACATGTCGGATACCGCGTCGGTCGGCGTGGACGCTGACAACGTGAACAAGTTCATTCCGACCGAAGCCATCACCACTATCTCTGACGGTTTGAACAATCGCGGTTCCGGCTTGTGGAACCTGCTACGCAAAACCGGTCTTGACCGCCTGACCATCGGCGGCAACATTTCCGGTCTGACTGATCGGACCCGCGCCCACGGCTACCCGGTAGACATCTACGGCACGAAGAAGAAGGAACAGGTGCTTTCGTTCGTGAAGCGTGAGCTTCAGGCCGACTACACCTACAAGTACATCACCCTGAACAAGGGCGATATTCGCCGCACCCAGCGTCCGGGCGCCCTGCTCCGCTACGTGCTTCAGGAACTCCCGAACTATATCGTCCAGACCATCGAACATCAGATCACGCTCGGCGGCTACACGGACATGGCTCACTTCCGTAGCGTGGTGACTGACGCGGGAGACGACTCGTCCGATTGGAATGGCAACCGTTTCGCGCTCTCCTACACCATGACGGATGACACTCCGCTAATGGACTTCGTGCGTGCCTCCCACATGGTTCGCGCTCAGGGCAACAAGGTGCTGCTGTGCAACGCTGACACCGTGGCCGATCTGCTGATGTCCGCGAACGCTAACGGGAATACGTACATTGCTCTCGGCGGTGACGATACTCTGGCCCGCGCCCTCGGCGTTAACCAGATCATCACTCCGGAATGGTGGACGGACACGGACGACACCAACACAATGGGCGTCATCATGTCCGCATCCCACTATGCGGTGGTTGGCGATACCTCCATCGAAGCTTTCACCAACTTCGCGCTGTCCACTAACACCAACGAGTATCTTCAGGAGATCTACGCTGGTGGCGGTTTGGACGCTGAGAAGTCCGCCGTGGTCATCAAGCCGAAGGGTAAGTGATGATGAACGCTGAAATGTACGCTCGGGTCGGCGGCAAAGCACTGCCGGAAGACAACCTGAACACGGTCAAGGTCATCAACTTTGTGGACGAAAAAGGTCAGCCCGTGGCTATGGGTCAGGGCCCGCAGGGTCCCAAGGGTGATCCCGGCCCGAAGGGTGAGCGTGGCCCGCAGGGTCCGGCTGGCCCCGCTGGTCATGATGCTCAGATCACTAAGGCCGCTCACGTTGACCCGACGTCCGGCACAGTAGCGCAGGTGGTGGACGCTCTGATCGGCGCAGGACTGATGGCGTCCTCCTGACACGCTACCCTAAAAGGTAGCGGGACTGCACCGCAAGGCCCTATCTCCTACAATGGGAGGTAGGGCCTAACTTATTTTCGGAAGGAGCGATCATGGACATCGACGCAAGCGTAATCAACCAAGTGGGAGACGCGACCTATGCGCGATGGAAGGACGCCGCGCTCGCAGACCTCGCCAACATCATATGCCAAAAAGCCCTATTCCCGATTACGGATGATTACGTGGGAATCGTCGTAGGAGATGGCCGCCACGTAGCCCTACTGGCATGGTATTCGGAGGTGACCAACGTGCAGACCACCGACGGCGTAAAACTCGATTTTCACGTGAACTACGATATGAGCGACGGATGGACGCCCGAAACCATGTACGCGAACTTCCTGACCATCACGGAACGTCTCAATGTCGGCACGGTAGTCACCGTGACAGGAACGCACGGGTTCACCAAACTGCCCGCCCCATTATCTTCTGTATTGGCTGCGATCATCGAGACAGACCAGAACGTTCTTGACCAGACAGACCGTATCACGTCCAAAAGCATCGAGGACGTAAGCGTAAGCTACGCCACAATCACCGAAACGGCTATGGAACGTGCGTTAACCCCGTACCAGTCTCTTATCAACCAATGGAGCCTATGCCGCAACGGCACTCAGACCGGTGGCACCCTATCCATGCCTCGCAAACACCATAATCTGCCGTGGTGGCTCAACACGCAGGATTACATTGGAGGTGATTACGCTTATGGCAACGCTCTGTGACCCGTTCCGCTTGTTCCCTAACCAAGTCCAGACGGCGAAGCTTTGGCGGTACACGGCTCCCGGTCTGCCTAACGAACGACTGGCCGACTTGCAGGTGATTGTGAAGCATTCCACCCAGTCCGACCAGCCGACCGAATACGGTTCGCGTATCAGCAGCCGACGCTTCCATATTCAAACGGACACGGTTCCCGAGAACTTGCGGGAAAATATGGAACTATGGCCCGATCTCATGGTGGAATTGTCCGATGGCAGAGTGTACCAAGTCACGCAAGCCAGTCGAGGCGACGATATGGACATGGGTGAGACCCGATTCATCACCGTGTACGGGAACCCGTATGGCAGGGACAGCATATGAGCTACCGCCTACAGTTGTCCGCTATTTGGGCGCGCAAACTCTCCACCCAACAGTTGAACAAGGGCGGAGTGAGAATGATGACGGACATTCTCAAGATGGCACGTCAGAACGCTCCCGTCTTGACCGGCGCTTTGCGTAACAGTGGCCGTTTCCAACAGCTTTCCACCGTGAAGTGGCGTATCACGTTCGGCAACAGTCGCGTACCTTACGCACGTATCCGCGAACACACGAACCGGTTGCACCCGAACACGGTACGCTACCTCCAGCGGGCTAGGAACACCGCAGCTAGCCGTGCTAAATCATATTTCAACCTAGGATAGGAGCGCCATCATGATTGATCTGGCCATGTGCATGACCCTCCAGAACGAGGGTTTCGGCACTTACGGAAAGACTTTGTTCTTCGGCACCAGCCCAGTACTGGACACGGGTAGCGTCACGAACGCCGAGGGCATCTGGGTCAACGCGAACACCGTGGACATCAACGGCGACCTGTACACGGATCAGCTCACGGTCAGTAGCCGCTACTTCGACGTGATCGAACAAGGAAAGTTGATGCTCCGGCTCCTGCACTTCGTCAACAATCGTCTGCATGAGTATTGCCGACTGACATGCAATCCCATCGCTGATATTGACTTTGTATCAATCCGCGTGCATCCGGCGACCGCCATCGACATGGACGCCATCGATGGGGAAGGCCGCTGGGTGAAAAGCATCCGGTTCAATGTGGATTACAAGCTCTCCACCGAAACGTTAGAATAGTAACCGTCCATTAGTCGCCGCGTGTGCAGTCCCGCCCGACGAAAGGACAAACAATGGCCTCCTACCCCCTTATTGGCAAGAAGACAGTCTACATCGACGATATGGTGATCTCCCCCGACTACGTTCAGGATGAAGCTGGCACCATTAACCTGACTCCCGGCACTACCGAGGTGTCCTCGCAGTCCGGCACTATCAACGTACCGAATGGCTCATATGAGGAAATGAGTTTCGAGCTGAACATTATCTGTCCGAGCGTCCGCTACCTCGGTATGCTGTTTCCGGAACTGTACCATAATGCGAAGTTCAAGCGCGTTATCTCCGGTTCGCTATCCGAGACGGGTCAGGTGCGTTTCGGCGGCACCGAATGTGTTTCCAACACTCCGCGTGACATCATTATCCATAACGTGTGCGATGGCCATTCATCGGCGCAGGACTTCCGTATCCCGCAGGCGCTAATCAGCGCGGGCGGCGAGTTCACCGTGAGCCTGTCCGACCCGTTCGTGGTTACACTGTCCGGTTCGATGACTCCCGGTGCGAACGGTGCCGTGGTCATGGGCGAACTTGATCTGGCTAACCCATCGTATTACGACGAGGATTCCGGCACCATCAAGACGGAGAATGTTCAGGTCACCGCGCTTACCGCGTCCCCGGCGAACATCTCGGGCAAGGTCGGCGATCATGTGACGGTGAATGTGGCGGCGTCTCCGAATGGTGCGACTGGTACCATCAACGCCACCGTAGATGAAACCACTAAGGCTGTCGCTACGGACAACGTGGACGGTACTTGGGATATTCAGTTTAATAAGGCTGGTGCGGGTACCGTCACGTTCAAGAGCGGTAGTGTGCAGACCGTGGTTAAATTCAATGTCACCGGTGAGTGAGCATAAGTAACGCCCGCCACCAGAATTGTGGTGGCGGGCGCAGGAGATAAAGGTTCCGAGAAAAGCAACATGATTCATGATACCACCCGATTGGAGCAATAATGACTACCCCGGTTTTAAGCATCGACACCCGAGAAGCGTTCCGTACCCTCACCGTGAAGCTTGACGGCACCGTGTACACCATGCGTCCGCTCGGCTCGAAGGATACGCTCACCATATTGGATAATGCTGAGACTATCGACAAGCTGAGCGCTGGCGTTGCGAACCGTGAGACTTTGGAAACCGCCAAAAAAATTATCTTCCCACTGGTCGAATCGCTTATGAGTCCAGCTGATAAGTTTTCCGAGTGGAAGGCGCAGACGCGGGAACGTAGCGACCTCGCCTACCAGCGTGCCATGAGCGCGTTGTGCGGGCTTATGGCTAAAAACATCACCGTTGACATCAAGGGCGAATAAATGAAGTCGTGGGATAGTCTGCTCACTCCCGCCGAACGGGAGGCGATGAAGGATTACAAGCATAAGGAGGCGTCCCGCAAACCGCTTCCGAGCGTTAATATCCTCGCTGAATTGGGTGACGTGTATGGGTGGCAGGCTATCCGCGACGTGTTGGAAAACAAGGTTGACCCAGACCTTATGATGCGACTGCTTCGGGAGGGACGCCGTATCAGACGGCGGCGTCTGGCTGAACAATACCAGATGACGTTCAATTGCATCGCCTCCGCGTTCTCGAAGCATGGCGACCAGAGGATAACCAGCATCATCAATAATCTTATGAAGGACTTGTGATGGCAGACTCGACACTAACCCTAGACGCCGAGATCAACACCAGCGACTGGAACGCTGGAGTCAAGGATATCGAATCTGGCGGCCGTCAGATCGAAACGTCGGCGCGGCAAGCTGATGGAGCGTTGAGTAACGTTGACAAGTCGGCTAGCAAGTCTTCCAGCGGGTTCGGAAAGTTCGGTGCCGTCGCCGGTGCCGTTGGCGGTCTCGTATCCTCTGGTATCAGTAAGGCGGTTGACGCGATTAGCGACCTTACCGGCGATATCGTGGAAGCATCCGATTCGGCGGACAAGTTCAAAAGCACGCTGAACTTTGCCGGTCTGGATACCGGTGCTATTGACGCGCTTACTGCAAGCACTCAGACATACGCAGACCAGACCGTGTATTCCATCAGTGATATTCGCAACGTGACCGCCCAGCTTGCCGCGAACGGCGTACAGGGCTTCGACAAACTAGCCGAGGCGGCGGGTAATCTGAACGCTGTAGCCGGTGGCAACGCGGAAACTTTCAGCTCGGTCGGTATGGTGCTTACACAGACCGCTGGCGCGGGCAAGCTGACCACTGAGAACTGGAACCAGTTGGCCGACGCCATCCCCGGCGCGTCCGGAAAACTTCAGGAAGCGATGCTGAAGAACGGTGCGTACACTGGCGACTTCCGCGACGCTATGGCCGATGGCGAGATCACCGCGGATGAGTTCAATCAAGCCATAATGGACTTGGGTATGACGGACGCCGCGAAGGAGGCTGCGACCAGCACCAGCACTATCGAAGGCGCTATGGGCAACCTTGAAGCGTCCATTGTTGGCGTGGGTACGACGATTCTTGACCAGTTCAAAAAGCCGTTAACCGATAGTATGAGCTTCGTGGCGGAGAGAATCAGCGGGCTTGGTGGCGTGTTTACCGGACTGGTGCAGACCATCGGCCCGGTTCTTTCACAGATCGGCACAACGTTCCAGACAGCGTTCCAACCAGTCGTTGGAATCGTGCAATCTCAGTTGCTCCCGGCGTTGAAACCGCTTATGAGTGCCTTGCAGAATGTCGGCAATGCCATCATGCCTATCATCCTGAACATTGCACCAGTGTTGGCTACCGTAGTGAGCGACATCGTGCAAACTATGAGTGTTATCGCGGCTTCCGTAACTCCTGTTATCAATAACATCGCCTCGTCGATTCAGATGGTGCTTCCGGCACTCCAACCGCTTATGAGTGCCTTGCAGAATCTCAACAATGCCGTTATGCCTGTCATCATGGCCGCGATTCAGACCATTGCACCCGTGTTGTCTACCATAGTGAGCAACATCATGCAGACCATGAGCGTCATCGCCACAGCCGTAACCCCTGTGATCAATAACATCGCTACGGTGATTCAGGCGGCGCTACCCGCCATCCAATCAGTGTTCCAAATCTGGGGTTCAACGATTCAGAGTGTCATTAACGCGGTTTTCCCTTACATCCAAACGGTTATCACGTCCGTCATGGACGTTATCAACGCGATAATCACCACAGTATTGGCCGCGATTAACGGCGACTGGTCTGGAGTATGGGACGGAATCAAGAATATCGCTTCCAGTGTTTGGAACGGTATCAAAAGTATCGTTTCCAGTGCCATCAATGCAGTGTCGAGCGTCATTTCAAGCGTGTTGAACGGCATCAGCGGTATTTTCAGCAGTGTGTGGAACGGTATCAGGGGAGCTGTGAGCGCCGCGTGGAACGGCATCACAAGCGCTGTCAGTAGTGGCGTTAGCTCCATGATGAGCTTCATCACCAGTATTCCGAGCCGTATCAGGGGCGTGTTCAGCGGAGCCGGATCATGGCTTCTCAGCGCTGGCCAGAACATTATTCAAGGTCTGATTAACGGCATCAAGAACGCCATCGGCGGAGCCATTTCAGCGGTCAAGAACGCGGTTAGCGGTATCATCGACGGTGCCAAAAACATGCTGGGCATCCACTCCCCGTCGAAAGTGTTCGACCGTGAGATAGGTCGGATGATTCCTGCTGGTCTTGGCCGTGGCGTATCGGAAAACGAGCGTGCGGCCACTCGACCGGTGGAAGACATGGTGGACTCGCTTCTACCGTCGTCCATTGTGACGCCAATGCCTGTCATGTCCAACCCTGTGCCCATGAACACGACTAGTGGCCCGCGCGTGAACGCGCCTATCACGGTCAACGCTCTTGACCCGAACGCGGCAGCTCGTGAAACCGTGCGTGTGATCAATTTCCATTACGTGTGACAAACCGCGCGGGTAGACTAAGGGTATGGCTATCTTTACCCTTGACCCGCGCGACGTTCGTCTGACCCTGAACGGGTTCCCATTGTATGGGACTGATTCGTATGGGTGCGAGTGGCATGTAACATTTCAGAACGTTTCGGGACTGTTCGACGGTGTTGGCTCGACCTTGCAGACCAAAGATAAAGCATGGTCGGATGGCTGGTTCAGCAATATACCCGTGGCTCATGGCCGTTCGATCAGTGTTGAAGGTCATATCATCGGCAGATGCACGGAAAACTGTATCAACGCTTGGGATGCGTTCAAACGCTCGTTCAACATCACCAGCCAGTCGCTTGTAGTGCAACTGGGGAACATCAGCCGTCAGGTGCAGGTCATGCAATCGTCTTCTGCGCCATTGGTGGAATGGGCCGGCGTCAACATTCTTAAATTCAGTATCGGGTTGACCGCTTTGGACTCGTATCTGTACGATACGCAGTCAGTGACTGGGAATACTGGTCTGCCAAACAGTCAGGGCGGTATGACATTCCCCTATCGCTTCGAGGATATCAAAACCGGCACGGGGTCAACGTGGGTATGGTCTGAAACAACCGTGTCGGGTAGCGTGCGCCTCACGAACACGGGTAGCGCTCCAAGTCCGGTGACTATCCGTATCGATGGGCCTGTAGTCAACCCGCAGGTGGAGCATAATCCGAGCGGCCATATCATGGCGTTCGACCTTAGTTTGGGTGAGGGCCATTACATTCTTATCAACGGTTCCACTCATGAGATTCTTATTGATGGCACGGATCCGGCGCGTGGCAGTGTGATCCGACGTGAATGGAGCTACGCGGGGATCGGGGAGAATGTTTGGATGTTCAGCGCCGAGGAACCATCGGATAACGCTCGTATGACGGTTACGTTCAACCCGGCTTACATCTAAGGAGGCGTCGGATGCCATTACTTGCTAACAGGTTGCCGCAGGCGAACGGCCTATCCTCGGGCACGGAGCGTGTATTGTGGCAGCGTTCCGGCTTGCAGTTTTTGGCCGTCACGTTGGATGACGGTACGGTGATAGCGGAACTCCCAGACCTTCAACTGACTCACTTGACGTACCGTTTCGAGGAAACAACCAGTGAAACGGCCACGCTCCCGTGGCGCAATGCTCCACGAAACTGGGATGAAGCCACCACCCCATATCAGGCCGCCATACTTCTGGTGCGCGAATCCACTGTGTTGTGGGGCGGTATCGTGGTCAAACGAGAACGAGTCATGCGTGGAGACGGATTATCGTTGACATTGGCAACCGTCGAACACTATCTCGACAACGTGTATGTGCAGGATCACACGTACACGAATCGTGACCAGTGCGATATAGTTGAAGACCTCGTGACCACCACGCTTGCGAACCATCGTTTCAATCTTGTTGTCGAAGCGTCACCAAGTAGCATCAAACGTGACCGCACGTATGAGGCGGAAAGCGACAAAACACTGTTAAGCGTCCTGCAAGAGCTTGCGAACGTGTTGAACGGGCCTGAATGGTGTACCTCGTGGCGGGCCATCAATGACGGTCATTATGAGCCGGTCATGACGGTTGCCGACCGTATCGGTTCAACCACGCCGAGCACCACGTTCGATGAAAGCGTCATGACCACGTTCACCCTGTTGGAGGATTACACGAACGGGTATGGTGCTAACGCGGTCATGGCGGTGAGTACGGCTGACGCGGGAGACCGTCCCCAGTCCGATTGGATGATAGCAGACCAGCCCCACCGGCCTCGACTCGAATATGTGTTCCAACCGTCAACCAACATCAAGAACAAGAGCACCCTGAACGAACACGCTAAATCATCACTGTTGCAGATGCAGAACGGTACCCAGACCATCACTATGGGCTTAAGCCTGCTATCCGCTCCAATGGTGTATGAAGAGTGGAAACCGGGCGACCTTATATTGTGGACGGTGGAGGAAGACGCCGAACATTTCCTCGATCATAATCACGGTACCGCCCGTATCATCGGCTATGAGATTGATTTTAGTCAGGCGTGGACCATCACCCCGACGTTGCAGCAGGAGGACGACAATGCCGAGCAAATTCAAGTTCAGTCTAGATAGCGCGGATGCTACAGCCCGCCAGTTCGCGGACATTAAACGCCAATTGCAGGAGCTGCCGCCGAGCATCGTCAACAGTGTTAAACCTATGGTCGATCAGATTACGGCCATGTACGAGGAAGTGCAGACGTTGACGAATAATCTTGACCAGCGTGTGCAGGAAAGCATCACCCGCAACAGTTACACTCGTTCCGAGATTGACGTTAAAACTCAGACGTGGAACTGGGGAGTATTGGCTCCGAACCGTGGTGGCACGGGTATCGCCAACGCTTATAATAATGTGTTTACTGTCGGCCCGTGGCGCGCGGTGTGGGTGTTGTCCGATGGCACTATGGGCACGTCGCAATCTATTCGTGCGGTGAAAACCGATATCGTTGACGCAGACGATTACATTCCGGTTGACGCGCTCCGCAAAGTGAAATGGTGCATCTACCGGATGAAGGATGACAAAAACCTGAATCTTGATGATGCACAACCGATGGTCGGTATGATAGCCGACGATTTGGATGAAAACGGTTTAGGTTTCTTCTGCGAATACGATGAAGACGGCAATCTGACGGGCATCAACTATCCCATGCTCGGAGTGGCGGCGCTACGACTCGCCCAGCAGGTGGCGGATGAAGTGGACGCGCTCAAGGCTAAGGTTGACGAACTATCCTCCAGCGCGGATAAAATGAGTGTAGACGATTCGGAGGATTGATTATGGCTATCATCATGCACCCGCTTACCGCGCTGAACGGTTCACCGGAGTATACGGCGAACGATTACCGTCACGCCATTAATCCTCTATTGGTACCATCGGATGGTACCGTGTTCAACGGTTTGTCTGGCATTCGTTACGGTTCCCCGAGTCCTCTGGTCACGGTGAGTGGTCTGACCGTGACCGTGAAACCTCATTGCGGGACCATCAGCCCGTGGGATGGTCTCGGCGCGTACACTTACGCCATCACCACCAATACGACCGTGCAACTCGCAGACTCCACCAACAGTTACAAGATTGCGGTTACTGTTGAAGACCCGTCACAGTCGCATGGTACGACTCCACGCGGCAAACTCGAAGTGTTCACCGCTGGCACTCCTGACTCAAATATCAATGGGCTGGTGATTGCCAAGATTAACGCCGGTGTCGCGTCTGATACGGCCCCGTTCATTCGTAATAACGCGGTTCTTATGGCACGTGACCTTAATCAGCTTAACACTATTGCCGCGATGGACGGGCAGGAAGCTGTGACAATGGTCGATAATGCTCATTATGTCAGAAACGGCGGTGCATGGAAATCGTCCGATACGCCGCAGGAAATGATTGTCTTCGCCCACACAAAAGTCATTCGACCTTCGACCAGTACGATCAATCCTGTGCTGTACTCAGAGTCTGAACTGCAAATTCTCGCTCAAGAACACGGCATCACCGGAAATCTTAACAATCCGTGCATCAGCGTACTGAATGGAGATTGGGACACGACTAGCATCTGGATTAATGGAATCATGAGGCAGAACAAAACTATCCTGCTTAATCTCAATCGAACATTGAACGCCAACACGCCGATGCGCGTCAACTCTCTCATAGGATTCGCGCTGTAAAAAGAATGACACGGTCTCCCAGTTGCCGTTCTTCACATGATAAACGACATACTCCCATGTCCCATGAGCATTATCGTCACGTTCTAAAATAGAGACTATGACTGATATTCTCACAGCACTCATCGGCGTAGGCGGCGTGGCCATCGGAGGACTCATAACATGGGTAATGAACCGCCGTTCAGACCTGACCAGCGCATATCAAGCACTGGTCTTGGCTCAGGGGGATATGAAACGACAGATCGACGCCCAAGACCAGAAGATAAACGCGCTAATAAAACATCGTGATTCGTTGCAATACACCATCGATCTTGAGACGGGCTATATTCGCGCGTTGGGGCATTGGCTGTCGAAGTTCTGCGAGATTATCGACCCTGAATTTTTGGAGAATTATCCTAAACCGTCGTTGCCCGATGATCTACGCGACCGTATTGCATCGCTTGAGGAACTGGCAGGCGATAACTGAATGTCATTTGATAGTGTACGAAAACGCGGCACTACTCCATGACCCGACGTTATATGTGATATTGGCAAAAGCTCTCACATATAACCCTGTAGAATCTAACTGAAAACAGGAAAGGATTGACTAGTAAATATACGTTATCCCACCAAGACAAGAATTCGCCGAACCTGCCCCGCCCTGATTAGACAACGAAACAGTCCCATCTGCGGCAACAGATAACATTTTCGTAGTGGAACCTCCGTTCTGGACAACCACTGGAGTGTTTAACTTTCTTTTTGGAACGCATTTATCTGGAACCTTGAACGGAGCATTTATAATATCCCACGAGCCTGAGCCAGTTTTCGCGCCATTGCATTCGACGCGGACAAGACGCGCCAAATAATTGATAAACAAATCCCAATTAGTCCAATGCTGATAGTAATACGAGGCAACCCACTGGCCCTCAGCCCACACATAACGAGCATTATCGGTGATAATAATATCGATTCGTTTTCGATGATAAGATGAGCCTATGAGACGTTTCAAACGGTGCGTGATTCTTGTAGTGTTGCTCGCCGTTGTCTCGTTGATAGTCCACGTCCTGATAACGGCCTACGCCGTTTTATGCATGGCGTAGCTGTTCTTCTACACGATTGGCCTATAGGAGGAGTTTCGATGGCTTTGAACGGTATCGACATCAGCAATTGGCAGGCTGGTATAGACCTGTCTGCTGTACCGTGTGATTTCGTCATCAGTAAGGCAACGGAGGGATGCTGGTACGTTTCAGCGGATTGCGCTCGGCAGGTGGAACAGGCGTTGAGTCTGGGAAAGTGCGTGGGCGTATACCATTACGCTAACGGCGGTAACGCCGTTTCCGAGGCTGACTACTTTGTGAACAATTGCGCGAATTGGGTCGGCAAGGTCGTATGGTGCTTGGACTGGGAGCAACAGGGTAACGGACTGGTCGGGTCTGGCGCGTCTGCTCAGCAGTGGATTAGGTCGTTCTGTGACCGCGTGTACGAGCGTACAGGCTCCCAGCCTATCGTCTACGTGGGAGCGTCCATGCTTAACGACGTGCAGAACATTGGTGATCGTGGATTGTGGGTGGCTCAGTACGCGAATATGGACGCTACTGGGTATCAGGATACGCCATGGAACGAGGGCGCGTATGCGTGCGCTATCCGCCAGTATTCGGCCAATGGGCGTCTGCCCGGATATTCAGGCAGTCTTGACCTTGACAAGTTCTATGGTGATGTGAATGCGTGGAACGCGTATAAGGCGGGTCATTCGAGTGTGACCAACGTGCCGACCCCTTCCGCTCCTGCTCCGTCTACTCCCGCGTCTGGCACGTACATCGTGCGCTCTGGTGACACTCTGAGTGGTATCGCGTCGATGTATGGGACTAGCTGGCAGGTGTTGGCGCAGATTAATAATCTGTCTGACCCTAATCTGATTTATCCGGGTCAGGTGTTGAAGCTGCCGGGCGGCGCACCGTCACCGTCCGTTACGACGTACACTATCCAGCCCGGTGACACGTTGAGTGGTATCGCCGCCCAGTACGGTACCAGTGTTTCCAATCTGGTGGCGTTGAACGGTATCGACAATCCTGACGTGATCTACGCGGGCCAGACAATCCGCATCAAGTAAACTATTCGATAGGAGGTTGTTATGAATATGAATACTGGTGAGCCGACCAAAGCCACCGAGATCAATAACGAAGTGCCGGACGGTAATGATAATTACGTGCCGACGTTCAACGCAGCGACTCGTAAGTGGGCGTATCTGGTTTCCGGACTGGTTGGTATCGCCGGTGCGGTGCTGAGTTTCGTGAGCGCCGTGCCGGACGTGCCGTCGTGGGTGGCTGTGCTGGGTGGCGCTTGCGCTCTGGTCGGCTCCGGCGTGGCTGGAATGTTCGGCGTCCACTACGCAGGCATCTCCAAGTGAGGTGATGATGATGATTGCATTGCTTGAGGTCAATCAAGCAATCATGCAAGGAGCATAGCCAATGTTCGAAACATTCCAAACTCTCATTAACGCCGGAGGCTATGGCCTCGTTGACTTCACCGAGCGCATCAAGACCATGTACGTGATGGGCGAACTCACCGAGGATGAGATGAAACAGCTACTCGAACAGGCGCAGGATAACGCCAAGCCCGACGATTCCTACGCCCCATTGGCCGACCGTGTGAAGGCCATCGAGGAATGGGAGACGACCATCGAGGAGCGTTTAAGCAAGCTGGAATCAGGTTCATCGACCAACCCCGGCGAACCCGAGGACCCCGGCGACGAATGGCCGGAATACAAGCAGCCTACCGGCGCGCACGACGCCTATCATGTAGGCGACAAAATCACCTACAACGGGAAGCACTACACGTGCGTGCTGGACGGGTGCGTGTGGCCTCCGGACGCCTACCCGCAGGGGTGGCAGGAAGAGGCATGACCCGCATCTACACTGGCACCTCCAAGTGATAGACTGGGGTTGCTCCTTTCGAGCGATGGTGTGATGACCGAATGAATTAGCCCGGCACTGGTCTTGATGACTGGTGCCGGGCTAGTTCTTTTTTTTTAGTTGTTTAGCAGATATTCTCGGTTCCGGTATTCGCTTAGTACGGGGACTGTTTCTGGGTGATCGTTGTAGGCGCTGACGAGCCAACCGTTCTCATACGATTCCTTTGGATGAGCGTGGATACGCCCGTGGCATCCCATTGTTCCCGAGCCGCACACGGTAATCAGGTTGCTGGGGAGGTTCAACCCTTCCCAAGCGTGCGAGCGCATACGCCTATGATGCAGGTTGAACGCGGAGGCGCTTAACGTTCTTCCGCAGATGAAGCATCTGCCGTGGTCACGGTTGAACACCTCCATACGGGTTTCGATATCAGGATCGGTCTTGCTCAATGGAATACTCCCGTGCAGTGGAAGAACCACAGATTAACCGGAGCGACCAGACGGAACGAGTATTGTTCCGTATTCACGAATTCTGATTCGCGTATGGGTGTGGTTTCCACTCCCTCGATACTGTTCAGGATTTCGTAGACTCGTAGGAACGCTTCATAGTCTTTGAAGCCTATCTGTCCGAACGTGAGTTCCTGCCCGAGTCCTTGGTTGTCGATGATTCGTTGGAGTTCCGGTTTCTTCAGGAGGAGGTTGATGATTGAGGTCAGGTAGTGTACGGTGTCGTTTTCCATTGTTGCTCCTTTGGTGTGATGATGATTGGACTGATCGTGCAGGTTTTTAGACTATCTTCTAGTCTTTGGTCAGAATGTCATAGCCGAGTTGCTCGGACAATCGCATCCGGTATTGTTTTTGTGGTTTGCGGCGTCCGTTTTCCCACATGGCGACCACGTTTGGACTGGCGACGCCGATTCGTTCGGCTAGTTCCGCCTGTGAGTATCCGTGGCGTATCCTCCAGTATTTGATGCACTGTCCGATGGTCACGCGGTCGCTGATGGTCGCGTAGTCAATGGGGATGTTGCCGACGTTCTGCCGTGTGAAGAACTGGCCGGTCTGACTGTCCTGTTCCACGGTGACTTCTTGACCGT
>OGRO01001728.1_pt1 | contig 18377 bp, 11 predicted proteins | sample 1553451 | NCBI WGS metagenome assembly OGRO01 (sample SAMEA2580021, study PRJEB22360) | human gut metagenome
TATGTTAACATAATATTTGTAGTTTTGCAAGGGGTTTTGAAAATAAATTCAGTTAATAAACAAAATTTAATTTCTCATTATTTATCACTATTTATCATGTTTTGTTATTATTATGTTATATGCATAAAATTATTTGGCTACCATATTTGATGAGGCATCTATTTAGTGCAGTAATTTTGCCATCTCTTTTTGCTTGTTTTATAATTTCTATTATTTGTTTATTGCCTCACACAAAGCCTCTGCGATTTTAATGACATCGCTTTCGGTATTATTTTTTCCTAGCGAAATACGAATAGTGCCATGCGCATATTCATCAGGCACCTTAATCGCTTTTATAACATGAGAAATCTGTACATTCACACTATCACATGCAGAACCAGTGGATATGCAAATACCTTTCAAATCAAGCCTATGAAGAATTGCTTCGCCATCGCTATCTTTAAAAGAAAGACTTAAATTTCCAGGGATATGCTCTTTGTATCCATTTCTTATGTACTCAATACCACACAATTTATCAAGTAAAAGATTTTCAAGATAGACCAACTTTTTTTTATTATAATCAATTTTTGCACAATTCTTCTTTAATGCGGTTGCCATACCAACAATAGCTGCAACATTTTCAGTTCCAGCTCTCATGCCAAATTCTTGCAAACCGCCATCACTATATGGCGAAATATCTGTTTTCTTTCTTATATATAAAAATCCTATTCCTTTTGGACCATTAAATTTATGAGCAGAAGCAGATAACATATCTATTCCAAGCTTCTGAACATCTATTTTAATATGCCCTAAAGCTTGTACAGCATCAGTATGAAACATTGCTCCATGTTGATGTGCTATTAATGCAAGTTCCTTTATAGGCTCAATTGTTCCAATTTCATTGTTTGCAAGCATTACAGATACAAGCTTAGTTCTACATGTTATATTTTTTTCTAAATTTTCTGGGACAATTATGCCATATTTATCGGGAGATAGATATCTAACCGGATAATCTAAACGCTCAACTGCTTTACAGGCATTAAGCACTGCATGATGTTCGATCGCTGAAGTTAAAATTTCCCTTTTAGAAAAATCGAAAAATGCAGAGCCTTTGATAGCCCAATTATCACTTTCAGTACCTCCTGAAGTAAAATATATTTCCTCTGGCCGAGCATTTATACAATCAGCAATAATTTCCCTTGAATCCTTTAAAGCCTTTTTACACGTTCTCGAAAAAGAATATGGCTGTGAAGGGTTTCCATATTCATTAATTAAGTACGGTTTCATTGATTCAAAAGCATCGTCATCAAGTTTGGTGGTGGCGGCATTATCTGCATAAATAAATCTTTTCATATTTTCCTCACTCAAAAAGGGTACAGCCTTCATCTTTAAATTCTTCGATTTTTTCCATAAGATCCTCTACTGTACAACCTAAATACTCTGCAAGACAACCCATACAGTAAAAATTAACTATATCTACCCCAAGCAGTTTTTTGTTTATACCAATCGTATCTTTTTCTAATGCATTCTTACCGCAAATAATACAATCAATTCTCATAACTAATATCCCTCACTGAGAAACTTGGAACATTTTTCCCCTTGAACTCGGGGTCAAGAATTCCAAGTTGAATTTTAATAATGTTTCTCATTTTGGTGGCAGGCCGCAAACAATATCTATTAAATTCTCGAACGCTTACATCCGTAACAGAACGAACATTAGGGAACAAAAGCTTCAGATATGCAGTACATATCCTTTTAACTGCTTCAGTATCTCTTGTGTCAGAATGTTCTGGAACTTCCACCAATTTGTCAACGATAGCACGATAGCTGGCATCTTCGCGAAGCAAATGCATAATTGTGCAAAAGTACTCTGAGTTTAACGCCCAACCAGAAATTTTTAAATCATCATGCATTCTTGGAATATCCCACCCTTTAATAAAACCGTGAAATCTATCTAACAATGCACTCTCGTGGAAAGTAGTAGGTAATTCGGAAAACATACTTTTGTATTCATCCATATTATCTTGGCTAATATTTCCCAACAAAATGATTCCCGAATCTGCCACACCTTCATAATTACCTACTGTGAAAACGCCGGACTCCATATAACCCTTAAGTGCAGCTCTCATTTCATCAATATCAGTGAACGAAATTGTTTGGACTTCATCCAAAGCGACATAGTCGTTATTGCATACTAGCCCTTGTGTTCTTTTGCTAATGTCATAAAACATTTTTGCTCTTGACATTACACCGCCGGAAGAAAGCCATCCAAATTTACTTACTCTGCCAAATAAATAAGATTTACCAGTACCTTTTGGCGCAAGTTCTATTAAATTTAATCTTTTTTCGATAAAGGGTAGCAATCGAGTTAACATTGTTAATTTTTGATGTTCGTCTTCATACCCTGCAGCATTATAATCGATTGCTCCCAATAAAATATCAATCCATTCATTGATAGTGAACTCACTTCTTACATCTTTATAATAATCAACATCTATTGTGTATGGGCAAAAGCTTGTAAAGTCTGTCAACTTAATTTTACCCGGAATTTTGAGTTCTTCATCAGGCAGTCTATAACCTAATTCAACAACTCCCCATGTTTCCTTTCCTTTCACCAGTTCATCTTTACATTCTTCCCAAATATAAGGTTCAATGATAGTTTCTTTATTCGTTAAACCAAAGTCTGGTAATGAAAAGGTAATTTCTTGATTCTTAATATTTATATCAACTGAAATCTTTGTAAGAATTTTTACTCGTTCATTTTCAACAATAATTCGATTTTTAATACTTATCCACTCATCTTTACGAGGGAGATAAGTATGAATAAAATCGGTAAGTTCTTCTATATCAAAATTGCCTTCATCGTCGCCAAATTTTTTTAGCAGCCAATCTCGAAGAAAAGACGGTAAACTTAATGCTGAAAAGAAATTACTTTTTTTTAGGTCTTTATATACAACCATTTCATCAAAGCATTCTCTAAGCTTCTCTTGCATTTTTCATCCTCCTTATAGCAGCTCTTTCTCTTGTGAGCTTTCTTTTTTTATTTCAAAATATAAACCTGATGCAATAAGATTGTTTGATGAATAAACATCAACACAGTATCTTTTAGCTTTTTTCAACTGTGGTGTCTCCACAAGATACATATTGTTATCCTGCTCTTTAGCTTCGTAATATTCTCCATCAATATTAACTGTTACATTTTGCAGTTTTGTTTTAGAAAATAGTCTTATCGCCGCTTTTTTTCTGAAGCTTACAGTAATTACTTTCTCAACAATAGATACTTCAATATCGTCAGCAAACTTAGTAATTTCAATTATAGGAACTACAACTTCTTCTAATGTAGCACCTCCATGTACTTCAACATTAGCTTTTCTTCCACCTTTGAAACGATCATAATTAGCAAGAACCCAAAAGCCATCTTCCTCTGTGGCAAATTCACTTTGTACATCTGCATCTGTTTTAGGACAACACCTTCCAGAATGTACTCCTTTTGATGCCATTTCCCACATATTCTCAGTTTCGTGTATTACTGCTAATCTACTAGCACCATGGTCTGATATCATAATAGCTTTTTCACAAAATCCTTGAGTTAGCTTTAATTTAATATTATCGAGTGTTTCGTCAATAATTTCCAATTCTCTGATTATGTAAATAGGCTGTTTCCTTTGTCGGTAGTCATAATCATTTGTGCCATGATGCTTTATTTCATCTAGTTCTTTTATTGAGTTTACAAGAATTCCTCTTGTTTCAAAATCTGTAACAAACTCTCTGTTTTTACTTGTAATAGACGGCAAGTTAGCACTACAAATGCTTATATTAGCCATCAATCCTTTTTCTTTACACTTAGCGATAATAAACGACAAATATTCAACACCCATTGCATCCATAAAGTATAGTTGTGCATTGGATTTGTCAATTTTACATATCTTTGAAGTACGAGGTTCGAGCAACAGATTGTATTCTCGAAGTTTTGCTTGTTGCATCATCAATTCTTCTAATTCAGGAATCACTTTGTTAATCACTTTACTATGCGTATATATAGAAAAGTATTTATCCAATAACGGTAAATTGTACCTATAATCATGAATATAAGAATACAAATCTGGATATACAATAGAGAGTATTCCTTCTACATCTTGCTTTGTTTTGTCTTGACAATACTTTTCAAGCATTATTAGTATTAATTCCTTTTCTTGCCTTGTGTTATCAGTCAAATAATAAATAGCTTTTTCTTCTTTTTGCAGAACGACTTTGCAAAAATCGACAACTTCGTCTAATGGATTTCCGAAAGCTATTAACAAAGCTTTTCTTTGCTTATAAAACTCGTTAAAATCCTTGTCTGTAATGTTTTTTTCTAATATGCTTCTAAACAACTCTCGGATCAATTGAAAATATGTTTGAGCATTATTTGATGCAACAGTTAAACAAGCATTGTTCTTTGCTCCAAACAACTTTAACGCAATAAAATACAACCATTTTTCATTCTCAGAATAACTACTATAATTTGGTGCCGCCATTTCAAGACTTTGATAATTTCCAAATTGGATGTTACAGAGCTTCGTGAAAGATGTTCCGGAGTTTATTTTATCAAGTAAATAATCCCATTGATCTGAAGTACCAAGTTTTTCATCAAGCGAAGATAGAACTTCATCTTTATTGATAACTACCTCATAAGCATTACTCATGTCCACAATTGGATAGATAGAATTTTGGTACATATCCCTATGTTTGGCAGTTATAATAAAAATCTTTTCATTAGTTGATCTTTCGATTTCCCAAACTGCATTTTCAATTCCATTTACAATGCACCCGGTCAAAGAAGCAGACAATTCATCCGAAGCAAATACTAATTTGGGCAACAAATCTGCATCTCCATCAACCAAGCAAATACGTTGAGATAATCTTGGATCAGGAAAATCCAACAGGTTTTCACATTGATATGTCATCACTACCACATGACCTGATATTGTCATATTGATAATACTCGCTAAATATTTTTTTATTTCTTCCTCTCCGTAAAATCTCAAAAACGAAGTTGAACCCACAAGAATGCATTTTTTCATCCTTGTTGAAATATCATCCAACAAAGTTTCTATGCGCAAAAGTTCATCTTTGTTACAAAACTTAGAGGCATCAATAACATCATTCTCATCAACATTAAAATGAGTTACTATTTTATCTAAATCATAACCATTGTTAACATTAACAAGCAATGGATGGGCATTTTCTGATGCCAAATATTTAGTTATTTTTTTTATACACGCATCAAAGTTCATACCCTAACCTCCTTAATTATCTTTTATGATTGCCATGCCAACTATCATATCGTCTTTGATAAGTTCCTTTAAGTATCGCTTAACATCGGCTACTTCCATATTGTCGATTTTTTCAAGAGCCTTATCGCATCCTCCTTGATTATATTTAGCTTCTGCCATCTGTTTTAGCTTTTTTTCAACTTCCGGCAATCCAAACCAGTCATAAGCATCAGCAGTAATTCTGCTATCCAAATATTGCTTTACTTCATCAAGATTTGTAAGCATTACATTGTAATTTTTTATTATCGATTCAACAAATGCTTTATTTCTCGCGTTTTCATCATCCAATTTTGAAAAAAACGTTGCAGTTGAAAGATAAGCAATAGCTTTATCAACAGAAGCTTCATCCGGGTGCGCTTTATTTACAGCACCAAACGCAGCTCTCGCTGTTTGGATATCTTTATCATCGACCATACATAGAATGGGCATTTTATATTTATTTGACCATTCTCTCGGGGTATCTGTGTTAGTTTTCTCCTTCCACAGTTTTTTCAAATTGGCAGATTTGCTGTTTCGCTTATATTCTTCAACTCTATCATTTACAATGTTTGTATACTCCGTTTTATCCTTTGTTAATGAACCTACCGGAATAGAGTTATAAATTTCTCTGATTTCCTCATCATTAAATCCTTCAAGATAAAATTCGCAGACTTTCTTAAACAAACCAATTTGATTGCCATAAAAAGCCCTAAAATTATCTGCATTAGCAATAAGTAAGTCATAGAACTTCTGCTTTTGAGAATCCAACACCACTCCGGATTTCTTAATATTATAAAGGAGTTCTAAGAATGCACCAAAACTATCCAAATAATTTTTTGCTGCCGGGTAAGAAATTCTTATATACTGACATTTGTCACACCATTCTCTTACGGTATTTTCGAAAGTTGTACTTTTTGAAATAACTTTATTACTCTCAGCAATAATCTTATATTCAAGAACTACTTCTTTGATTTTTTGCTGTGCTGTTTCAACATTCCACACCCAATTTGCTGCATCTGCGTCAAATTTTTTGCGAAGAACATTGATATACTGTCCACCATCCCCGATCTCATCAGATAATGTAATCAATTCTCCGCCATCAAATTCTTTTATGTAAGCCTTCATACCTTCTGTACATTTTTCCTTGTTCAGAAATAGCTTCAAGTCATTTGCAGCTTCTTTGCTTTCAATACAAAGCTTACCAATTTTATAGGCAATGTCATTATCGGTTGCGCGACCGGTGCCGATATTGTTACTGTTTGCAATTCCACAATAGTAATCAATGATTTTTACAAGATCATCTTTATTAGTTTTAGTTTCCTCATTAGCAATTATAGATTTAATTGTCCAAATGGGAAAGGTGTATTCCTTCATTTTATTACGAATATGCTCTCTTGTTTGCTCAATAGATGTACAAAGATTTTTTGGTATGTCAAATGCCACAGAAGTCGCTTCATTAAATGCTTTTTCATCCTCAGTCATTGCAACAATATACTTGTCTTTGTATCTTGGATTAGGAGTGATTTGTAATTTTATAATCTCATCAATCATCTCCTGCAACTTATTAATGCTTAATGAATCATTGGTCAAACCGTCGCTCCAGCTAAATGAGTCATTAACATATTCCTTTAATACAAACCCCAATACAAATGCCGACAAGTTACAAGGCATAAAACCAAATGGTTCTGTCTTTAATTCGTCATATATTCTTGCAATAGAAATACGGCCGCCATTATCAAACGCCTCTTTAATGATACTTTCTACATGATCTTTAACTTTTGAAATCAAAAGATGCGGCTTGTCAATCCAGTATTTACCTTCGTAATGCCAAGCTTCTCCCAACGCATTCTCAAGTTTGGTTGCCGGGTTTGCAGATTTAAACTGTCCTTGCACTTCTTGTTTAACACCGCAGGCAACACCTTGTTTTAATGAGCTAGGCATATACATACTATCAACAACATTATAACTGCCTTCCAAACAGTTTTTATATTTGCTCTTGTTAATATATGAAAGAGTAGAATACAGCATTTCAATAGTGGTTGCTCTTTCACCTTCTTGTTTCTCATCGGTATAAACAATAAATTCTCCGCTTGAGATACGATTTTTCCATTTCTTTAAAGCTTCTTTGGCATTTGTTTCATATTGACGAGCCAAGTTATTATCTTTACCCTGATGATACATAGCTTGCGCCATATTTTCGCAATACTGCTCATATCCATCCTTGCCAAGCGGAGTAGTGGTTGCATCAACAAATATCATCTTATAGCTTCCATCGTTTAATGCATCCTTGATTTTTTTGCCAATAACAGCACTTTCGCTGTCATCTTTTGCAAAGGATACTACAGCTACAATTTTATTGGTATAGTTAGTCTCTTGATTGCGTAATAATTTGATAGTAGAATCGAAATCAGAAGAAGAAACATATCTCATTTCGTAACGTAACTTCAAAGCTCCACCTAATGTTACCGCTTCAGAAACTTGTCCCTCATTAACAAGTGTTGAAGTGGATTTTCTTTTTACTTCCTCTTTAAATTTATCAACCGCAGCCATATCACCGGCATTTATTAACGCTGAATATTGCGTTTTCCCGCCTCCGAGAGGTTTCTTATAAAGGACTTCATCACGAACTAGTTTTTCTGCGCATCTACCTGCTGCGCCGCTATCCATATCAGACCCCTCAAAAGCGTTATTAATATTCTTTTCATTAGGAATAAACAGCTCAACAGAGTCTCCAACTTTTTGGGATATTGCCTGCAAAAGAAGAACAGTCCTTAACACTCTTTTTTCTTCATTGCTAAGTTGTTTTGTTGCTGCACGAGAATAGCAATCCAAAATGGAGCGAATGTCATGTGAAAGATATTCCTTTCCTTTTTCATAGAAAAATTCCCACAACATATCTATCGTAAGCAGAGGGTTTTCATCATCCGGACCATAGTTGTCAATAAACCATTGAAAACCTTTGATTTCATCTCCTCTATCGTTTTTAATGAAATCGAACATACTGCGTTGATTGGAGTCAAACGCAGATGAGATATGTTTAAGCAACAAGGCAGTATAAGGATGAATAGGAAGAATATCTTTCAGTTCTTTATCCGAAATATTTGCACTACTCTTTACCACATTTCTGGAATCATGAGTTCTATCATAAAGATCATCAACGGTCATTTCCCAATCTTCAAGTACTGCTTCATCCTTATTCTTTTCCATTGCTGCGCCCATAAGTTGGAATGCCATATTTTCAGGAAGTTCAATAATGCATGTTGGTTTAATAAAACGGTCAAGAATCTTAGACTTATCTTTGTCAGCATCATCAAATAAACCTGCACTTTTATGAGTTACAATTACCAAGTAGAATGGGTCTGTTTCGCTAATTTCAGCAATTTCCTGAAATCCGGTAAGACTTCTTGTATTATTATTAAAGAATTCGGTGAACTCATCCCAAATAAATACAATCGCCTTAAGATTATTAGCTTTAATAATTTCTTTAATCCAATCTACAAGACCGGTAGTATCTAAAGATAACACTTTTATTTGACGCTCATCTGCAACCTTGAAAATTTTGTCCATAAGAGCAATCAATGCATCTCCTGAAAAAGATTTTAACTTGTCAAGAATATTATCAGCATTATCTCCACCGAACATATTGGAGTATTCGCCGGTTACAAGAGAATTAAAATAGTTTTTGTTTGCATCATCGCAAAGCCATTTTACAATAGCACCTTTAAGGGCGCTATTGCCCTTATTTTCAATACCTTTATCTTTAAAAGCTTTTTCAATGCTTTCCTGAATAGCAAACACAAGATTATGATCACTCCGAATAGAGGAAGAACCATATCTATGTACGGTTAAAATTTCCCCGCTATTCTTTGCTCCTTGTAATTTGTTAAAGAGATCATTATCCATTTGGAATTTTTGAAAATATTCTTTTGTTTCTTCTTCGGAAGCATCAAGAAGCTTCTTTAAAGTTAAAACAGCGTGAGATTTACCGGTACCGTAAGCACCTTCAACCCAAATCGAACGCTTTTGTTCTCTGCGAAGAACACTAACCATGTCCTTCAACAATTTTACAAATGTGGCGTGCGGATAATATTTTTTCCACATATCAGGGTTTTTATTAATAACCGCTTCATTTACTGCCGGGAAGTAATCCGGGTCTATGTCAAAATAATGACGATATTTATCGAAAGCCATACATTTTCCTCCTTAGAATAATTCAAGAACATCTTTTGAGGTCTTATCATTTCTTAAAGTTATGTTATCTAAATCTAATGTAAACGAGGCCGTAATGAACTCGGGATAGTTTACGGAAAGACCATTAAGAATTCGTTCCATTTGTTCGCGATTAAGTCCAAAAATTTCAGTTGGGCTTACACCATCGCTATCAATCTCGTGATTTAACAGGCGAGAAAGTGTAAACTGATAGTAATCGCCGCAATTCTCAGCGAATTTATACAAGCTATAAAGAATTACACGAGGATCTGGGTTCTGCCAAGGGGTTCTTGTAATTGACACTAACTTGTTCTTTTCCTTAGTTGCAAAACCAAATCCAACTTCTTTGAATGGCAATTCCACAAGTCTTGAGAATGAACTCCAAATATCCTTAACCCAACTTTCCTTAGCTCCATCAGAAACCAATAAAGAAATGGTGTAGTCTTTTCCGTATGTTTCATTCATGTTCATTCTTTTAATTAACCAATTGATTTGAGGAGTATACGCAAGGTTAGAAAACATAATTGCCCAAGCTACATCTGAATCAAGCCCCAATTTATCAATAACCTGAGCAGTTTTGCTAAAACCGTTTTCATCCAACAAATCAGCGTCTCTCAAAAACCTCTTAAAAAAACTGTACATTTGTGACCCAAGAGAGTGTCTGTTGTCGAAATCATTTTTATAGCTAAAATATTGTTGAAACCACTCCATCTTAGGAGCGTGATGTGAATAACAGTTCAAACTTTTTGTTGCAGACATTTTCAGTCCTCCTTTTGGCATTTCTAATGATTTGTATACTAAACATCCTTTTTCCACTTTGTGACATTGTGCGCAGTGCACACATTTATCATTGATTTCAAACACACCATTTTTCATTGTGATGCATCCCTTATGACAGTCTGCTTCACATTCTCTGCATTTAACACAACATGCTGCTTTTCTAAAAACATTTTTCAAAAGTTTTATAAATAATGGATTTTGCTTTGATAGTGAAGCGTCATACCATACCTCAATATTTTCGTCTTGCTCGACAACCTTAAATTCATATTGTTCGTTACCACACAAAATTTTATATGGCGAGGCATCCGTTAACAAAACACCAATCGTTTTAATCCATTCTTTCCATGATGTTTTTGCATTTGTAATTTTTATAGAATGGACATCTTTACTTGTTGATTCTACATAGTTTGTCTGTATATCAATATCTCTGCCATTTTTTCTTGCTTTCCAACCACCATTCGCTATAAATTCATTAAGTTGGCTTTCGGAAGTAAAGCTCTTACAATACATACATTTTATAATATCAATCAAGGAATCAAATTCTTTTGTGTACCAAACTCGTGCCATATAATCATTTCGTTCAGCAGCTCTAGGGCAAACAAGACAACCTGCTCGGCGATTTCCTTTTTTATAAGCTTCACTCAAAAGGATATCTTCAGAATAGATATATAAATACAATTCAGCAGAGTTCCATTCAAGGATAGGATTGCAGCTGTATTGTCCTTTGTGTTTTTCTCCCAAACTTATATAGTCATATTCACTACGAGATAAGCTTTCACTTGCTCTAACACCTATGAAAGCCATACCTGTGAAATCAACTTTGCCAGTTAGTTCTCTCAACGAAATAACTTGCGGTGCAGTTTTATGTACACTACAACACCATCTTGTTACAGTTGCTGGTGGTCCAAATTTTTTCCAAGACTCATCGGGCGTAAAATCAGATTTTGCCCTAACAAACTCAATTCCCTGACAATGGCATTTTTCTTCGGTCTTGTTGACTGCATCATAAGTATCAGGGAATTCCATTCCTGTATCACCGAATAAAACCTTAAATTTATTATGCGGCAAAGCTCTTTGGACAATATCAAGTGTTACAATACTATCTTTTCCGCCGCTAAATGCAACATAAAAAACATCTACTTTATCTTTATAATCAATATAGGTATTATAAACCTTTTTAATTGTGTCTTGAGTTAATTTCTCGATTATATTACGATTTTTTTCCACCATTCCCGGAACATCTACAAATTGAAGAGTTTCTTTGTTAGGTTTAAGTTCGTCAACAACTATTAGCTCCGGTGCAGTATACAATGATCCTCCTTTTGTTTTTGCTATAAGCCTTCCTCTGTACCAGTAGTTGTTTGCCTCTGCCCACATATACGGATAGGTATCATTTTTATCATAATTCCAGTATTGATCAAATCCTAAAATATCTAATTCTTTGTAGTAAACCGGTCTTGGTTCTTTACTAAAAGATAGAGGAGAACTATTTAACAGTAACCCGCCGGTTTCTATATCCCATTCATATGAATACATAATCTTAAAGCCCTTTCTGGTTTCTTAATTCTTTTGCTTTTATAAGTAGTTGTTCAATGCCGGAATAATTTCTTCGAGCCAAATAACCCTCATCACATAAATACTGCAGAGCCGTTTCTTTTTGTAAAGAGAGACCACTTTTGGCAAGTACATCTATTACCAACTCATCAAAAGTATCTATGTGGGAAAGTTTTTTTACAATTCCCCCTACACAAACTCCTTCATTATAGCCCGAATGCACCAATTTATAATTTGGACTGTACATTGCGATATAGTGTTCAAGAAGAAAACTATTCCAGTTAAATCCGGCATCAGGGAACAACCCAAATGATTTAATTTTCCCAATAGCAATATAATCTCCGCTGCAAAAACGATCTATCGCAGCATCTGTTTCTTCTGTTTTAAAACAAGCATAGTCCTTTGCGACAAATTCATTCTTGCTTATTCTCAATGAATTACCATATACTGCTTCAAAGTATATTGCTGTGCCTAATTCTTGCTTAAGCATTTTTAGTTCTTCCAGAGTAAACGAATCTTTATGTTTACAGTAGTCAGCAAATACTTCCATCATTGATAGAGCTTGTTCTTTAGAGCTAATTACGTTGCCTTTAAAAGAGAATTTGTTTTTTAATTTATAACCAATAGCATCTCTCAAGCCCTTATCTGAAAACAAAGTGTTTTGCTCTATGATATAAGGAAATTTTCCTTTAATATCATCTATTAACTCATTTCCGCTTATAAAGCGTTTCTCATCAATAGAATTTTGTATAATTAATTCTATGTTTTCCAAGTCATCATCACTGATTGTTACGCTACTTACATGGAAATATTCGCCTCGACCATTACTAATAAATTCGTCATACTGTGCAAGTATTGTTTTAATCTTTTGTCCGGGAATATGAGAAAGAATTGCAAACATTTCGTCATAACCCATTGGAGCTGATTTTTGAACAAGACAGTTTTTAATTTCATAATAAGGATCGACATTAATATTAGCATCCTCAGATATAAAGTCTTTACCAACACAATAACTTCCATCGTTCATATATGTTAAATATGTTTTCAACATACTTGCATTATACATACAATGGTCAAGAAAATCATCTGAAAACTCATTGAACAAAGCTTCATAGTAAATGGCTGATTTACCTGTTTGAAAACTATTTTTGATATATGAAAACAGTTTCATTCGCGTATCATCATCAAGCATTTTCTGTGGCATATATACTTTTTCATCATATACAACTCCACAATGTTCAATACAATTTACAATGCTATTGTCGTCCATATCAATAGGGCTATCATGAATATCTTCCCAATACCTCTTGAATTTTCTAAGTTCAAGAGGTGAGTTCTTTCTATACCCTCTTGGAAAACCTTCAACAAGAATCTTAGCAAACGGTTCAAGCTCTATGGAAGGAGATGGTGTTTCATTGTGTTCAATATACAATAAAAGCTTGTTTATTCCAGCCCTAAACCGATTATGCTGTTGGGCATCACGATCAACAAAAGCTTTATTGTCAAACAATTCTGCAGCAGTCAATTTAGCTTCTTGATAATTGTCTGTATATAGTTTACAATTAGAAAAACCATTATCTTTTGCATAGCGTTCTGCGGTATTCACGGCAGAAACATAGCTACGACAAGTTGGCAAAGCCATTTGTTGTTCTCCACTTAACCAATTATAGAAACCTTCTGTGTTTACATTGCTTTTAAGGCTTTTTTGAGCCTTAATATTTTCTGCAGATTTAACATTTTCCTTTTTTACATATCTAATAATTAAATTTTCTTCATCAACTAAGCAAATATCAAGCAAACATTTAATTTTACGGATAATATCCGTAGCACTTAGATTTGTTTCCAAATATTTACCATTGACTATTTCTTTTGGAGCAATCATTGAATTATAATACTCACTTGTACAAAAATCCATCCTACCTTTACCGGCGTTGAATGAACGATTTATAGGAATACTATAATCATAGTCTTCATATATTTTTTTGAAAACATTTACATATAATCGTTTCCAAGACGATACATCTTGAATCTCATCACCAAAGTAAGTTGCACACACTGGTCTTGTATATGATAGATCCGAAATTTCGGCAAATTTAATCTTTACTGCTGTGTCAGACTTATCATTCTCACCCTTTTCAATAAGATTTGAATCAGCAACTGCGACATTAACACTTTCTTTGTTTATCTTAGTTTCGGAAAAATGGTACCTGTTCTTGTGATGCTTTGACTCGTCACAATATGCCCAACTAACATTATCCAAGATTTCTTTAATGGTTTCGCAGCGAGCTATCTTTCGAATATTTTCATAAATTGATGCCACCGTGGCCCCTCTGTCGCCAACATGTTTTTTCGATTCCTTTAACGAATCAAAAACCTTTTTGTATATCAGCGGATACATATCCGCATACCTTTTATCTCTTTCATCTTGTATTATTGGCCGTTCTGCATTTTTTGTCACTCGATTTTCAGACAGTATTACATTATCAGGCACATCAACCGAATTTTCTCCAATATATGTAAGATAATAACGCATAGCCGAAGAAACCCTATTGATTTCTCTTTTGTGTTGAAAACGGAACACTTTATTCTGCTCAACAGTTTTTTGTACCAATCTTATAATATTTATATCTGTCGTTTCAAGGAGTGAGTATTTAAGAACTTTTGTTTTAATACAAAATTCATCAATAGCTTCATACGACATATACAGTTCCGATAACTGAGCAGGAGTTACTTTATTAGATAACCAATCCAAATAGCAATCTCGATTATCTTTTTCAGTTGTATTAATCATTTGTTTTGCCTCCTCCAGTAGTTTATCAAACTGCTTTTTATCATCTTTAAACAGTTTTACGGTTTCGGCAAACAGTTTAGATGCTGGTTTTACAACCGTGTATCCTTTGTAAGCCGACTCCATGCTGTGCATTTGAAATGTAATTCCGTTTATATTTCTATATACATTATCAATAATAATATTTCGAGTTTTCGCTAACTCCCTTAATTTTTCAGACACAATTTGAATGACTTCTTTTCGTGATAATCTCTCGTTCAAATACTGCATATAATAATCAAGAAGTATTGCAGCTTCATATTTATCCCATTTCTTTTGAATAGCCATGATGGTTAAAACAACTCGTCAAGAACATCTTTAAGTATAAGAAGTTCCTGTTCAGATAGTGTAATTCCTCTTCCCATTTTACTATGATCTGCAGACCACGAACGAACATCAAATTTTGCTGTATTTCCGTTCCATGAAACTAAATTTAATTCTTTGTTCCAGCCGTTCTTTTCTTCTGAAATACAAGCAATATACTGCTCTATTTCATACGATAATTCTGCCATAAAACCCCATCCTCATTAGTATAATATCACTCTCAATATAGAGATTTATAGTAATGGTAGTATTATTATATAATATTAAGTGTACAATAAAACTCCCAGTAAAAATGCATATTTAATATTTTTTTGATAGTAAGTTTTTTATAACAGAGCAAGCCATTTCAAAACTTATATCTTTTGCATACGCAAACTGCTTTTGATAATTATTCCACATTCGCTTTAGAACTTCACTATTTTCAATAATAACCAAAGTATCCATATAGTCATTTATCTGATTTCTTGTACCTCTATGCTCAATAGTCTTTTCAAGCGCTTCGGCAAACAGTTTTTTATCAAATTCTTGAGTGGTAATGAGTATATATGTATCATAGAAATCTCTCGGCCGCGTGTTCAATACGTTTCTTCGCAAAATTGTTTCAACCTTTTCAGCTAATACAGTTTCTATGTTGTATGCCCATAGCTCAAATTTGAGTTCATCGTCAAAAATACCGGTAAAGTTAAATTTTACGGCATTTGGAGTAATAACATCACCTGTCGAAACATCTATTGTCATTGGCGTGATAATAGTTTCGTAAATTGCATCCAACGCCACTCTATACCCACCATAGATATCATCTTCTCTTATTGGCGATACTCCCTTTAATTTAAACATTACATCGTCTTTTAAATCTATTTCAAATATTTCATTTAAGGCATTTTCAATAGATTCAGGTGTCAAAGGTAAATTTTTTAGCGTAGTATCTAAATCCATAGTTGCACGATTATCCAGCCCAACAAGAGCAGCCACAAGCATACCGCCTTTTAACACAAATTTCTCCTTATAAGCTGAAACAGACAATCTATTGAGAAATCTCTCAAACATATAGTTCTGCAATATAACTTGTGCTGGAATATTCTTTGATTTCGCTATATTTCTTATTTTGGCTTTTAAGCTCATTGCTTTTGCATTGCTCACAACAACACCTCCAAATACTGTCTTACCTGTTGTAAAACACCCATTTTATCTGCATACAAACTAAGATTTGCAAGATTTTTATTAGGGCTTACAGCATATTGTTTTAAAGAAGAAAGAAAAGTTTCATCGGCAATTCTGCTGCGGCTTCTGACAATATCGCATATAGTTCTATCCATATCATATGAAGGTACACTGTTTCCCATAGGAGTAATTAACCGCACTTTCCCTAACTCATACAAATCATCTTTAATATAATAAATTTTACATTGGCTGCTGATTGAACGAGCCAAGGTTTTAGAAGATGGTATGGTTACAGTATGTTCAAAAGGTGTTCTTTCCGATATGCCATTTAAAAATAACGCACTTTCGTGAGAAAAAACAATTAGCTCAGACCGAACACTCAATGACAGCATCTCATCATTTAACGCATCCGATAAAACATACTGTCCCATAGCCACTCTCGATATCTTTCCATCTTTGCATAGTTGTGAAAGACTTGCTCTGCTAACACCATTCTCATTAGCATCTTTTGTTAAAATTAATCCATTATTTTTATTTGAAATATCTTTTAAAATTTCAAGAGCAGTCATTATTATACCCCTTCTATTAAATATACAGAAATTATAACATATTTCGTGCCGTTTGTCAATATATTTTCTTTACATTTGCAAAGATTTTGAGTTTTATTTCTTGCCAGATGTCAATTCTCTATCGAAACATATACTTTCTATCCTTATTTTGCTCATTTGCTTCTTTCTCAAGCCTATAAACATAATTTGTGTATTCTCTGATACGCTCGGCATCTGCAAAAATATTGTTACACATACGGATATTTTTCCGCAGTTTTCGCAATTCTGTATTGATTGTCTTGATTTCAGCTATTGAATCGGTTTTACCATATAGACTGCTCCGTTGAAATACCAACTCTGATATTTTCTTTTCGGTATTCTCCTTAAAATTTATTAACTGCTCTGTCGTTTCAATATCCTTCTCAATCAAGAAATGAAATTGTTTTTGATAACGCTCAAATTTGACAAGTTCATCACGCATATAAAACGAAACTCTCTGTGGTGTTTCCTTTTTGCGTATTTTGCCAAACAGATATAGGTAATGATAATACAACGCCTTAAATCCATGCAGCTTTGTCGGTTCGTACTTTTTAAGCCAAGCGTTATAGTCCGCTATAGGCTTATCCAAAACCAGTATGCCGGTTCTTGCCGCTATAATCCGCTGTCTTATTGATTCCTCACTGTAATTTGCTCCGAGTGATTTAAGCCGTATATATCTTTGGGAATAGGCAGGTTTTAATGCAATATACTTAACATCACGCTTAACCTCATATCCACGCTGTTTTAATATTCTCCAAAACTGCTCATATGTATATGAACACTTAATAATTTCATCGAGTTCGTCTCTTATCTGTCCTCTGACGGTAGGTCTGCTTTCCTGCTCGGCTTTCCATTCTGCATAGTTTTTACCCTTACCGGGATTTTCAATTACAGACAAGCCGTATTCCGCACAAATTTTGTCTGACTCTGCTCGCATAATCCAATATGCCTTTCTGCCGCCTCTGAATTTCTTTCCATCAATAAATGAAACGGAGTTCAGGCAAAAATGATTGTGAATATGTTCGTGGTCAAGGTGTGTTGTAACAAGCACTTGGAATCTATCACCCCACAAACGCTCTGCAAGCTTGATGCCGATTTCATGTGCCATATCAGGTGTAACCTCGCCCGGCAAAAAGCTCTGATAGCCGTGATAGGCTAAAATTTTATCTGTCTTTCCGAATTGCAACTTTGTCATAACCATCTGATTACGGGCAATGTTCGGAGATAAATTTATCCCCGAAACATAAACCTTATTATGCGTTTTTGCTCCGTCCTCAGCATAATCTATTACATCCGTTAAGGCTTGAAGCTCCGTATCTGTATATCTGCTGCCATCTGTCTTTTCCGGATTTGTGACATAATTTATCACACTGTCAAGCCGACCTTTTATAGACCAAATTCTTGTAGCAGCCATTTATCATCCCTCCTTTCGGGCACAAAGACCGCCTTGCTTATTTCTGTGATAAATTTGTTTAACTTACAAGCATTTTCCTCGTATGCTTTTACATTGATAAATCCTTTTGAGTTTGCCACCTTTGCAATCTGATTGCCGTCTTCCCAGATTTGATAGACAGAAAAAAGTGTGATATAATGAAATGGACACAAACAAATCCAAAATCACAGGAGGAACTTTTATGTCAATCAAAAAAGGAACAATGCCAC
>OGRO01001755.1_pt1 | contig 18222 bp, 15 predicted proteins | sample 1553451 | NCBI WGS metagenome assembly OGRO01 (sample SAMEA2580021, study PRJEB22360) | human gut metagenome
AGATATTTATTATTATTTATTACAACTTCTTTTAAATAAAAAAAATCACTTTTTAAGAAGAAACATGTTCCTAATGTAAGCAATAGAAAAAAGAATAAAATACCCATTACCTTATTAGTATTTAATTTTCTTCTTTTCAAACACACCCCTCCCTATATTTATATATATATAAAATACTTCTTTTGTCATTAAAATTCCTACAAAACTTTTTCTTTTTAATAAACAAATTATGACAAAAATATAAAAGGTCTATAGACCTTTTATATTTTTGTCATATCTGCACCTAAGTTATTTAATACACCTTCTATATTTTCATATCCTCTTTCAACATGATAAATATTATTTATTTCACTTTGCCCTTCTCCTACAAGAGCTGCCAATATTAAAGCTGCTCCTCCTCTTAAGTCAGGACATGTAGTTTTTGCTGCATGTAATTTTTCAACCCCATTAACCTTGCAAATATGATTACTTATAACCTGAGTATCCGCTCCCATTTTATTAAGTTCTTTACAGTGCATAAAACGATTTTCAAATATAGTTTCACAAAAAATAGTTTTGCCTTCACCTAATGTCATAAGCGCTACCATTTGTGCTTGCATATCTGTAGGATAATTAGGATGAATATCTGTTTTCAAAAAATTTATAGCACTTATTTTCTTAGGTGATTTAAGTATTAGTCCTTCTTTTGTATATTCAATATCACATCCTGCTTTTATTAGAGTATTATTAATCGGCTCCATATGGGGTCTTACTATTTTATCTACTTCTAAATAACCTCCTGTAATAGCACTTGCAACCATATAAGTTCCTATTGCTATTCTATCAGGAATAACAGTATGTTCAACTTTATCTAACTTATCTACTCCTTGTATCTCTATAAAGTCACTTCCGGCTCCACTAACTTTAGCACCCATTTTATTTACAAATTCTTGTAAATCTTCTATTTCTGGCTCTTTTGCAGCATTATATATTCTTGTAATTCCCTTTGCTTTAACTGCAGCTAAAATAATATTTTCTGTAGCTCCCACACTTGGACTATTTAAAATAATATCACTGCCTATTATTTCTTTTCTTTTACAATCTATAATCGCTCCTTCTTCTATTTCTATTCCTAATTTTCTTAATGAATTTAGATGTAAATCTATCGGTCTTTTCCCTATTGCACAACCTCCTGGCTCATATATTTCAACATGTTCAAGTCTACTAATCATTGCTCCTAACACAATAATGGAAGATCTCATCTTCTTAACGTATCCTTCATCAATTTTATTAAAAGTTAAATTAGAGCTATCAATTACTAATACATGATCATCTAAATCTATTTTACATCCTATACTTTTCAGTATATCTATCATAGTATAAACATCTGCTATTAATGGCACATTATGAATGATACTAATACTTTCATTTAATAAGGATGCTACCATTAATGGCAATATGGAGTTTTTCGCCCCTTTTATACTTAAGGTTCCGCAAATTTTATTTCCACCAGTTATTAGATATTTAGACAAAATGAACCCCCCTAATCATAATATTAAATCCCTTATTATTAAATATTATGACTTAGGGGGGGTATATGTTACTTTTTCTTTATTCCTATTGTTTTAACTTCTTTAGTAGCTTCATCAGCTTCTTGTGATTTTTCTATTTTTTTAACTTGCTTTTCTTTTTTATTATTTTTAAATGCTTGTTTTTCATTATAAGCTTTCATTATTTCATCATAAATTAAATCTATGGCTTGTGGTTTACCTATAGACTTACTAGCATTAGCCATATCCATTAGTAATTCTTTATCACCTAATAATTTAAATACAACTTCATTTAATCTTTCTGGAGTTAAATCTTTTTCTAGTATGGCAATACCTGCACCTTGTGATTCAATACTTTTAGCATTGTATTCTTGGTGATTTTCTGCTGTATAAGCTTTTGGTATTATTATAGATGGTTTTCCAAGAGCAGTTATCTCTGCTAAAGATATTGCTCCTGCACTTCCTATTACAATATCACTAGCTGCTAGTCCATCAGCCATATTATCTAAGTAAGGCATTACTCTTTGATAAGGTTTAAGAGGAATATCTCCTAAAGCTTTTATAAAATCATTATAATATAGTTTTCCAGTTGCAAATATGAATGCCACATCTTCTCTAACCATATTTTTTATTACAAGCAACATTGCTTCATTAATTTCTTCTGATCCTCCACTACCTCCGTAGCAAAGAACCATTTTTTTATCTTCACTTATTCCAAGTTTTTTTCTAGACACAGACTTTCTTGCCTGTAATATTTCTTTTCTAACTGGATTACCTGTAAGCACTAATTTACTTTGGCTTTCCTCTGGGAATCTCTTATGAGAATCTTCAAAACTTGTAAGAACTTTTGTAACTACTTTTGATAAAATTTTGTTAGTTACTCCAGGGAATGAGTTTTGCTCGTGAACTATTGTTACATTTTTATTTAATGCAGAGTTAAATAAAACAGGTCCACTTACATACCCTCCTGTTCCTATTACTATGTCTGGCTTATATTTTTTCACTATTCTTCTTGATTGTTCTAAACCTTTACATAATTTAAACACTCTTTTTACATTTTCAAAATCTATTTTTCTTCTAAATCCTTGTACTGTAACTGTTTTTAATTCATATCCGTATTTTGGAACTATTTCTGATTCTATACCTTTTTCGGTTCCTACAAATAATATCTCACAATCAGGATTTTCTTCTTTTATTTTGTTTGCTATTGCTATGGCTGGATAAACATGTCCTCCAGTTCCTCCGCCTGATAGTAATACCTTCATTATATCATCTCCTGTTAATTAATCTTGACACTTTTTGAGATGTTTAGCACTATTCCAATTTCACCCATAAGCATAGTAAGCGATGTACCTCCATAACTTATAAACGGCAAAGCTACTCCTGTATTTGGCATAGTTGATGTGGCAACAGCAATATTTAATGCTGCTTGAATACCTATCAATGAGCCAATACCTATTACTAACATACATCCAAATATATCTTCGCATTTTAAAGCTATTCTAACACATCTATATACTAATAATATAAATAATAATATTACCAAGATGCATCCTATTAATCCTAACTCTTCACCTATTATAGCAAATATAAAGTCATTTTGTGGTTCTGGTATGTAAAAATATTTTTGTTTACTTTTGCCAAGGCCCAGACCAAACAAACCTCCAGACCCTAATGCATATAAACTTTGTATAACTTGATATCCTGATCCTAATGGATCTTGAAAAGGATCTAAAAAAGATGTTATACGTTTTAATCTGTAGGGTTCCATAAGTACTAATATGGCAAACAAGCCCATACCTCCTAACCCCATAGCACCAACAAACTTCATATTCATTCCTGCTACAAATAGCATAACAAATATTACAAGCACTACTGTTCCTGCTGTAGACATATTCGGTTCAAGCATTATAAGTATAAATATTATCATAGGCATAATCAATATTGGCAAAACACCCTTTGTCAAAGATTTTATTTTGTCATATCTTTTTTCTATTAATTTTGCTGTAAATACAACGCAAGCAAATTTCGCTATATCTGATGGTTGAAATGTTGCTCCTCCTACACCAAGCCATCTTTTTGCACCGTTAGCTTCTATACCAAGCGGTGTTAAAACTAAAAGTAAAAATACAATGGCAATTATACAAATTGGTGTAGCATACTTTTTCCAAAGTTTATAATCGACCTTGGAGAGAATTATCATTCCTATAAACCCCAGTGTTGCATAAATTAAATCTCTTTTTAAAAAAAAGTAGGGATTATTATGTTTAAATGAAGATTGAATATAACTTGCACTAAACACCATGATGATCCCAAAAAATACTAAAGTCATAGTAGTATAAAATACTACTGAATCAAAATCAGTCTTCATCCCCCTGTTAATTTGTTTTTTTAAACTTTTACTAGGCATCTGATAGACTACCCTCCATTTCGCAATAAATTGCCTTGAAGGAGTTATTTTAAGTTGTTTACATTATCTTTGAAGTCGCATCCTCTCGCTTCAAAGCTTTTATACATATCCCAGCTTGCACATGCAGGAGATAAAAGTACTACATCTCCCTTTTCAGCTTGCTTATAAGAAACTTCAACAGCTTCTTTCATATTGTTTACTCTTATTATAGATTTATAATTTTTTTCTTTTGCAGTCTTTTCAATTATATCTGCTGTTTCTCCCATTAAAACTAAAGATTTAATGTTTTCCTTTCCTATTTCTAAAAGTTCATTAAAATCACTTTCTTTATTGTAACCACCAGCAATTAATATTACAGGTGATTCATAAGAAGTTATGGCTTTTATTGTAGAGTCGGGATTAGTTCCTTTTGAATCATTTACAAACATAATATCATTTATAGTTCTTACATATTCCAATCTATGTTCAACTGCTTTAAATGTTTTTAATATGTGTTTTAATGTATCTAAATTGATATTACAAACATAAGCCATCGCTATAGCTGCCATACAATTTTCTAAATTATGATTTCCTGGTAAACTTAATTCTTTTTTATTTAACAGAACTATTTTTTCATCTATATGAATAACTATATTGTTATTCTCATCTAAATATACACCTTTCTCAAGTTTTTCTTTTCTTGAGAAGAATATTATTTGACCTTTACACTTTGGTGCTAATTTTCTAACTTCCATATCATCATAATTTAATATGGCAAAATCATTTTCATCTTGATTTTTAAATATATTAGCTTTAGCTGCAATATAATTTTCCATAGTATGATGTCTATTTAAATGATCTGGAGAAAAGTTTAAAATTGATGCAACTTTAGGCTTAAAGTCTACTATACTTTCTAATTGGAAAGAACTAAGTTCTGTTATTAAGTAAGAATCTTCGTTAGTTAATTCAACTGTATCTATAACAGGATTTCCTATGTTTCCAACTATATAAGTATCTTTATTATCAGCTTTAAATATTTCACCGACTAAAGATGTTGTTGTAGTTTTTCCATTTGTTCCTGTTATTCCTACAAATTTAGGATTTTTAGAAAGTCTATAAGCAAGTTCAACTTCACCTATTACTTCTATATTTTCTTCTTTTAATTTTAATATAAAAGGTAAATCTAGTGGAACTCCTGGAGATACTACTGCTAAGTCAATATGGTCAACATTTTGAGGATGATAACCAAGTATATATTCTGTATTTTTTATATCTTTTAATTCTTCTAATATATCTTTTAACTTTTCTTTGTCTTTTATATCATTAACTATTATATTTGCTTCTAATTTATTTAATAATTTAATTGTTGAAACTCCTGTTTTTGCTAAACCAACAAGTAAAATATTTTTATTTTTTAGGTTCATTTTTATCCCCCCTAACTATTAGAATACTGCAATTATTCCTATCCAAGCTAATACTACTGTAGTTATCCAAAATACGAATACAACTCTAGTTTCAGGCCATCCACATTGTTCAAAATGGTGATGTATTGGTGCCATTTTAAATACTCTTTTACCAGTTAATTTAAATGATGCAACTTGTATAATAACTGATATAGCTTCTGCAAAATAAATACCTCCAACAATTGGTATTAAAAGTACTGAATTAGTTAAAACAGCAAAAGCAACTACTGCTCCACCTAAAGCCATTGAACCTGTATCTCCCATGAATACTTTAGCTGGATATGAGTTGAATCCTAAGAATCCTAAACATGCTCCACCTGTAGCAGCTGCAAGTATTCCCACATCACTATTTCCTACAGATATTGCTAACATCATAAAGAATATAGAAACTATTAATGTAACACCTGATGCTAATCCATCTAAACCATCTGTTAAATTAACTGCATTTACTGTTCCTATTATAACAAACATCATTATTGGCACATATAAAGGTCCTAAGTTTATTACTATATCTGTAAATGGTACCATCATTTGTGTTGCGCTTGGTGATGCACTATATTGATAATAAGAAACAAATAATGCAAGAGCAAATTGTAGTATTATCTTTTGATATGCTTTAAGTCCTAAAGATCTCTTCATTTTTATTTTTATAAAATCATCTAAAAATCCAACAAGTCCAAAACCTGTTATACATATTAAACCAACTAATAAGTCCTTATCAATTTTTGCTCTTGTAAGTCCTGTAATAAGAATTGCTATTATCATTATTACTCCACCCATAGTTGGTGTTCCATTTTTTTGTAAATGTGTTTGTGGTCCATCATCTCTAACTGTTTGACCAAATTTAAATTTTGTTAACATTGGTATAAATATTGGACCAAGTATTACTACTATTAAAAATCCGATTATCGCTGTATACGTAAGCTGTGTTATTTCTAACATAATATAAAACTCCTCTCCCTAGCTTGCTAATTATTTTGTCTATTTATTTAGATATTCAACAACCTTTTCTAAATTCATTCCTCTTGAAGCTTTCACTAATATAACATCATCATCTTTTATTATGTTATCTAAGTTTTCTATAGCTTCTTCTTTAGTTTCAAAATGATAAAGATTATTTTCATTCATATTATTTTCTTTTAATTCTTTTACTATAAATTCAGAATCTTTTCCTATTGCTATCATTATATCAATATTTCCAAGTGCTGCTTTTCCAACTTGTCTATGACCAAACTCTGCAAATTCGCCCATTTCAAACATGTCACCAAGTATGGCTACTCTTCTATTTTCATATCTTCCAAGTATATTTAATGCTGCACTCATAGAATCTATACTTGCATTATAAACTGAATCAATTATAGTAAGTTTATCTTTTTTTATTATATCTAATCTATTTTTTGTACATTGGAAATTTTTTAAACCGTCTTTTATTTCCTCAATTGTCATATTAAGATTTAAACCTACTAAAATTGCTGCCATAGCATTGTAAATATTGTGTTTTCCTACTGTTGGTATGAAAAATTCTTCTTTTTTTCCATTAATAACAGCCACAAAGTTTATGCTTTCCTCATCCATTTCATATGATTCACAGTAGATGTCATTGTCTTTATCAAAACCAAAAGTTCTTAATTTATAAACTAAGTCTTTAGTTTTTAGAGTTTTTAAACAATCATCATCTCCATTTACTATTAGTAGTGAGTTTTCATCGAAATTTGTAGCTATTTCCATTTTTGCTTTAAATATGCCATCTCTACTTCCAAGATGTTCCACATGAGAATATCCAATATTAGATATTATTCCTATTTGTGGATTTACTATATTTGCTAAATATTCAATTTCATTAAATCCACTCATTCCCATCTCTATTACTGCACATTCATGTTCTTTATTTAAATTAAATAAAGTTAAAGGCACTCCAAATTGATTATTTAAATTACCTACATTTTTTAGTGAATTGTATTTTGCACTAATAGTAGAATATACCATATCTCTTGTAGTTGTTTTTCCCACACTACCCGTTACTGCTATAAATGGTATCTTAAATTTATTTTTGTAGAATTTAGCAATATCTCCAAGTGCAATTTCTGTATCGCTTACTTCTATTACATTAACTTCTTTATTTTCTATGTCAACGTTGTTATTTTTATTTTTTATAATAGTCTTACAGCCTTGATTTATAGCTAAATTAATGAAATTATGACCATCTAAATTCTCGCCAACTATAGCAACAAAAGCACTATCCTTGCCTGCTTTTCTACTGTCAATTACAATATTACTTACTATAGTTTCTTCATTACATTTAGAAACTAACTGTCCTTCACTTGCAAGTATTAACTCTTTTATAGTTAAATATTCCATTTTAACCTCCTTATTCGTATTTAATTATTATAAATTTCCTCATAAAAGGCAATGCATTATCATACATTGCCTTTATACATTTATCTTAATAATTATATACCATATTAACTTTTTTTTGAAGATATTTATAAGTTTATGTAATATTAATTATCAAAATAAATAGATATTAGAGATCCTTCGTTAACACTTACACCAGGTTTTGGGAACATATCTTTTATAACTGTTCCTTTTTTAATATCCACATCATTATCAATATTAGCTTCTAATTTAGCTTCTTCTAAAACTTTTGTTGCTTCCTCTATAGTTAATCCTCTAACATCAGGCACTTTTACTTTAGTTTTAACATTTTCAGCCTTTTCTTCTTCTGTATATTTAGGTTCAACATCTAAATATTTCAAGGTATTGCTCATAACTTCTTTTATAATTGGACCTGCTGTAGTTGAACCAAAGGCCATAACTCCTGTAGGTTCATCTACTATGGCAAGAACTACAATTTGAGGATCATCTGCTGGTGCCATACCTACAAATGAACATACATAATGGCCTTGAGCATAAGTTCCATTAATAACCTTTTGAGCTGTACCTGTTTTTCCACCAAGTCTATATCCTGGCAAATATGCTATCTTACCTCCTCCGTCTGTAACAACAGATTCCATTATTTCTCTCATTTGTGCAGATGTTTCCTTTGAGATAACTTGTTTGACTTTAACAGGATCTAATCCTTTAGTTATATTTCCTTTGTTATCAGTATAGGCCTTTACAAGTCTTGGTTGCATTCTATTTCCATCATTTACTATAGAACAAACTGATGTTATTAATTGAATAGGTGTTACTGATATGGATTGACCAAATGAAATTGTAGCCAATTCTACTGGACCTACATCTTTTTCCTTATACAAAATACTTCCTGCTTCTCCTGGTAAATCTATATTTGTTTTTTTGTTTAATCCAAAGGCATCTATATAATTATACATTTTAGAAACTCCTAATCTTCTTCCCACTTCTACAAATACTGGATTACAAGAGTTTTGTACACCTTGCTTAAAAGTTTCTGCTCCATGAGGTCTATATGATCTCCAACATTTAATTTTTCTTCCTTCTACAGTTACGCTACCATTACATGTAAATTTATCATTTTGTTTTACTACACCTTCTTCTAGACCTGCTGAAGAAGTTATAAGTTTAAATGTTGAACCTGGTTCATATGTATCACTTATAGCCGTATTTCTCCACATATTAGAATAAGCAGCCATAGTTTTTTTATCATCATCTTTACATTCTTCTAATATTTTTTCATAATATGGATAAATTGCTTTTGTTGGAGTATTAGGATTATAATCTGGTTTTTTCACCATGGCTTTTATATCACCTGTTTTAGGGTCCATGGCAATAATAGTAACTTTAGTTGCATTATTTTCTTCATAAGCTTTTTGTGCTGCCTTTTCACAATAATGTTGAATAACTTCATCAATAGTTAATACAAGGCCATTGCCTGTTGTTGGCTCATAATATTGTTCTGAACCTTGAGGAATTTCTTTTCCTGCTGCATCTGTACTAACAACTAGTTTTCCTGCAGTTCCTTTAATAACACCATCATATTTAAGTTCTATTCCAGCTACTCCTGAAGAATCAGAAGATGTATGACCTAAAACATATGATGCAAAATTCCCATAAGGATAGTATCTTTGATTATCTTCTGCCACCCATATTCCTGATAATCCCGCCTTAGTAACTTTATTTGCTGTTTTATCATCTATCCATCTTTTTACTTTTACTAAAGCCATTTTCTTTTTATTTACCTTTTTGTAAATATCATCATAGTCTTCATCAAGTATTTTTGATAATTGTTCAGATGTTTTTTTAGCATCTTTAACTTCAACAGGTTTACACCATACAGTGTATTTTGTAACACTAACTGCAAGCTCTTTCATATTTGTATCATATATAGTTCCCCTTTTTGCTTCTATAGGTATTTCTCTTGTTTGTTGTTCTGCTGCCTTTGTACTTAACCATTCCCCTTTTATAAGTTGCAAATAGCCTATTCTAAATATTAAACATAAAAATAAAGAGCATGCCAATACCATTACTATAACTAACCTTTTTTTGCTATTTATCTTTATCTTCATTAATAACCTCCTTTTCTAATTATTCAAATCAATATATCTTATTTGATTATCCTTAGGATAATCCATGTTTAATTTTTCTTTTGCATTTTCTTCTATATTAGTAACATTTGAATCATTTAATATTTTTATCTTCATTTCATCTAAAGCTATTTCTTCTTTTCTTAGTTCTTTTTTTAATGTATTTATTTCATATTTATAGTTAGACATAATAGCATTTCCACTTAGATTTATGATTATTATTACGAATATAGGAATTGAAAATAAAATAGGCTTAGCTAGTCTTTTTATTTTTCTCTTTCTATATCTATTCTTTTTTCTTTTCTTGTATTCGTTGATATTTTTTACTCTTGCCTTATTCTTCAAATAACCACCTCCAAATGTTTTACTATATACTTATTAAATTTTATTTACTATCCTTCCTTTAAAGATTTATACAAAAATTAATACATAAAATAATAAAAAATATAAAATATAGAATATTTTTTTAAAAATTCATTTTATATTTTTGAAAATTCCACTTCTATTGTAGATTTAATATATGTAAATTCTCCTATTACAGTTGGAATAAGAACTGATATGGATGCTTTACCAATAAACGAAGAATCTTTTATTGATTACAAATCTGAAAATAAAAATATAATGCATGCTTGCGGTCATTATGCTCATATGGCAATCGCCCTTTGTGTGTGCAAAGTTTTAAGGAAATATTATCTGTGATAAAGTTAATTTAGTAGGAACTCTTAGAACTTTTAATAAAGAAGATAAAAATTTATCTAAAAAAAGAATTTTTGAGATTTGTACATATATAGGTAAATCTTTTAACAGTGAAATATTTGTTGATATAAAAGAAGGTATCCCTCCTTTAATTAACGATATTAAACTTGTTCCTAAAGTTATTGAAAATGAAATTGATATTTTATGTGAAAATAATATTATCATAAAAAATCAATCGTCTCTTGGTGCTGAAGATTTTACTTATTTTTTAGAAAAAACTAGGGGTGTGTTTTTTAATTTAGGATACTCTAATAAAAAACTTAATTCTCCTATCCATACATCTACTTTTAATATATATGAAAATTGACTTGTTCTTGGAGTAATGATACAGTTAAAAAATATTTTTATATTTCAGTAAAGTACCATTTATATAAAAGGTTCTTAAAAGAGAACCTTTTATATAAGAGTGTGGACAAAGTCTACACTCTTATATGATTCAATCATCTTTATTTTTTGATTATTATTTTCTATAATGATGCTTTTTCTAAAGCTTGATTTAAATCCCAAAGTAAATCATATACATCTTCTATTCCCACAGAAACTCTTATCATATCAGGTGTAACACCAGCTAGCTTTTGTTCTTGTTCATTAAGCTGTGCATGAGTAGTACTTGAAGGATGTATTACAAGAGACTTTGCATCTGCTACATTTGCCAAATGAGAAAATATTTGAAGATTTTCTATAAATTTAATTCCAGCTTCAAGTCCTCCTTTTATTCCGAAAGTAAATATTGAACCTGCTCCCTTTGGTAAATATTTTTTAGCTAAATCATTATATTTATTACCTTCAAGTCCTGGATAGTTTACCCAAGCAACTTGAGGATGATTATTTAAGAATTCTGTTATTTTTTTAGTATTTTCCACATGTCTTTCTATTCTTAGAGATAAAGTTTCTAGTCCCATTAATAAGTTAAATGCACTTTGTGCACTTAAACAAGCTCCTGTATCTCTTAAATATTGAGCTAATAATTTTGTAGCATAAGCAGCTTTTCCACAATCCTTAGCATAATTTAATCCATGGTATGATGCATCTGGTTCAGTTAAGCATGGGAATTTTCCACTTCCAATCCAATCAAAGTTTCCACTATCAACTACAATTCCCCCTAAAGTTGTCCCATGTCCTCCTATAAACTTAGTAGCAGAATGTACTACTATATCTACACCATGTTCAAATACTTTTATTAAATATGGTGTACCAAAAGTGTTATCTAACATAAATGGTATTTTTGCTTCATGTGCAATTTCTGCTATTTTTTCTATATCAATTAAATTTATTCCTGGATTTCCTATAGTTTCTGCATAAACAAGTCTTGTTTTATCATTTATTGCTGCTCTAAAACTTTCAGGGTCATCAGGATTAACAAAATGAGTCTTTATTCCCAATTTAGGTAACATATTTGATAATAAATTAAATGTTCCTCCATATATAGTTGGTGCAGCCACAATTTCATCTCCTGCTTGAACTATATTTAATATGGCTGCATTTATTGCTCCCATTCCAGATGCAAAAGCTACTGCTCCTACTCCTCCTTCAAGTAGAGCCATTCTCTCTTCAAATACAGCTACAGTCGGATTTGATATTCTTGAATAAATATGTCCATCTGTTTTTAATGAAAATAAATCAGCTCCGTGCTTAACACTTTCAAAACAATATGATGTAGTTTGATATATTGGAACTGCTCTAGCTCCCGTAGCTGAATCTGGTTCTTGTCCCCCATGAACTTGTAATGTTGCAAAACCTAATTTTCTTTCACTCATTATTAAATCCCCCTTTTATATACTTAGTACTTTTAATTTTTTATCTTAGAGTATTTCTTTGTAAAATCAATTTAAGATTTCTTACAATAAAAAAAGTTCTTATATCTTAAAGATAAAAGAACCTCAATAATAATCTAAGATTTACCTCTTATCTTTCTTATGTTTCCATAAGTAGGATTTAGCACCTATCTAATTATAGGTTGCCGGACTTCATTGGGCCTATTCCCTCCATCACTCTTGATAAGATTTTTATTATAAATTAATAAGTTAATTATATTTTACTTATTTATATTTCGCAACAATACATTTAATTTTTAAATCATTTTTTTTCAGCAACTCTAAGTTTTGCACTTCTAGCTCTTGGATTTCTTTCAACTTCTTCATCACTAGGAAGTATCGGTTTTCTTGTAATTACCTTAACTTCTGACTTCTTGTTACATTGACAAATTGGAAGTTCTGGAGGACAAACACAGCTTAGTGCTAAATCTTTAAATTCATTTTTTACTATTCTGTCTTCTAATGAATGGAAAGTTATTATACATATTCTTCCCTTCTTGTTCATTATAGAAACAGCATCCTCAATCATTTTATTTATAACACCAAGTTCATTATTAACTTCTATTCTTATTGCTTGGAAAGTTCTTTTAGCTGGATGTGGTCCATCTATTCTAGCTTTTTTAGGTATAGCTTTTTTTATAACATCCACAAGTTCTCCAGTTTTCTCTATTGGACCATTAGCTTCTCTTTCTTCTACTATGAATTTGGCAATTCTCTTTGCCCAATTATCTTCACCATAATCTCTTATAATCTTAGCTAATTGTTCTTCACTATAAGTATTAACCACATCATAAGCAGAAAAATCTTTTCTAACATCCATTCTCATATCTAATGGCGCATCATGCATATAAGAAAATCCTCTATCAGCTTCATCAAGTTGATGAGAAGATACACCTAAGTCTGCTAAAACTCCATCGATTTTATATACACCTATTTTTTCTAATTCTGATTTTAGATTTTCAAAATTACTGTGTACAAATTTTACTCTATCAGAATATTCAGCAAGTCTTTCTTTAGCAGTTGCTATAGCATTTTTATCTTGGTCAAATCCAATAAATAATCCTTTATTTGATAATCTCTTTACGATTTCTTTGGAATGTCCTGCACCACCCATAGTACAGTCAACATATACTCCGTCTTCTTTTATATTTAAATTTTCAATACATTCATCTAATAGTACTGACACATGATTAAATTCCATATTCCATTCTCCTTAAGAGTACTAGTTAGCCTCTTTATTTCTTTTTGATAATATTTTATGTAAAATTAAACAAACTATAATTGTTATTAAACTTATTACTTGAGCCATTCTAAGCGGACCTATCATAAGAGAATCTGTTCTAAGTCCCTCTATGAAAAATCTTCCTAAAGAATATAAAATTAAGTAATATATAGCTAGCTGACCTTCATATTTTTTCTTTTTTCTAAAAGACCATATAAATATGAATATAGCTAAATCCCAAATAGATTCATATAAAAATGTTGGATGTACTTTTACACCATTTACCATTATTCCCCATGGTAGAGATGTTGGTCCACCATGTGCTTCTCCATTTATATAATTTCCCCATCTTCCTATAGCTTGACCTAAAGGAATACCAATCATCACAGTATCAGCCATTTTGAAGAAATTAATTTTTTTAATTTTAGTATATATAAATCCAGCAAGTATTCCACCAATTAAAGCACCATGAATTGCCATTCCTCCACCTCTGAAATTTAATATCTCAGATAAATGCTTAGAATACCAAGACCAATTAAAAATAACGTAATAAAGTCTAGCACCTATTAACCCACAAGGTATTGAAACTATAGCTAAATTTAATATATCATCTTCACTTATATTTACTCTTTTTCCTTCTTTTAATGCTAATAAAACACATAGTATCATAGCTGATGCCATTAATACTCCATACCACATTATATCTAATCCAAATATAGTAAAGGCTACCCTATTCATAATTCCACCTCTTATAATTTAAATAATTTCTTTAAAAATCCCTTTTTCTTTTGCTCTTCTTTGTAAGGCTTTGGCAAATTTAAAGCTTCATTGTTTATTATGGCATTATTATTTTTTATAAATAAATCATCTGCCATTTCTTTTGAATATTTCTCACTTACATATTTATAAGCATCTAAAAATATTGGTGTTCTTCTTTTACTACTATGAGCATCTGTTCCCACCACATGAACCATATTGCGATTTAATAAAGTATTACAAACTTTTTGTAATTCTTTTCCACTCTTCCCAAGTATGCTATGTGAGTTTACTTGAATGATTGCTCCTGCATTTATAACTTCATATATTAATTCTGGATTTTCTTGAACTTCTCTATATCTTTCCACATGGGCAAAAACAGGAATATAGTTTTTTTCTTTTAATTCGTATACTATATTACATAAATCCTTTGGAAAATTAGTTGGAGGAAGTTCTATCAATATATACCTACTATTATTTAAAGTATAAAAGTCTAATTCATCAATTTCTTTTATTAAATCTTTAGTATAGTAAATTTCATTCCCAATCAATACTTCTATATCTATCATATTTTCTTTTAGAACATTATTAAAATCTTCTAGTTCTTTTAATAATTCTTCGCCTTTTTTATACCTAAAATCAGGATGATAATGAGATGTATTAACAATTTTTGTTATCCCTTGTTCCTTTGCTATCATTGCCATTTCTATGGACTCATTCAAGCTTCTAGAACCATCATCAACTTCAGGCAAAATATGGCAATGTATATCAATCATAAAACATAGCCTCCTCATACCTTAAATAATTATTTTTCAATTTTTATTATATCAGTTTATTATTAATAAAAAAATAGAATGCCTTAATTATAATAGACTAATCAATATTTTACAATGAAAAAAAGGATAATTAAAGTCATTTTTAACTAAAATCACATTTTAATTAAATATTGGCTAATTATCCTTTTTTTATTCTGTTTTTATTTTGGTTCGGCTATTGATATTACACAGTTTTCTTCTTTAAAATGATCATTTAATCTTTCTGTTACTTCTTCAAAAGTTACTTTTTTCATAACTTCAACATAATCTAATAAATTAATTCCTTTAAATTTATATGTTATAAAGTTATTTGCTATAAAAGTAACTGAATCAAAATATTTTATAAAGTTACCAATGTGTTTTTTCTTAGTTCTTTCAAAAGCTTCTTTATCTAAACCTTCTTTTTTAAATTTTTCAATATAATTCATAATTATTTCTTTTACTTTACGAGGATCTTTTGATTCTCCTCCTATGGAAGTATAAGAATAATCTATTTGAGAAGAAAATCCAGCTCCAAAGTTTGGAGTTATAAGACCTTTCATATACAAATCTTCGTAAATAAGACTTCCTTTTTTGAATAACATATCTGTAAGTATATCAGTCATTACTTCATATTTTAGTAATTCTTCACCTTTTATATTTACCTTGTCATCTTTAAAACAAATTGAGAACATTGGCATTGATATAGGGAATTTTTGCACAATTTCTTTTTGTTTAACTTCCTTAGGTTCTTCTGGATAAAATCTTACAATTTCTTCTTGTAATCTTTCTATATCTTTATGATTAGATTTTCTTACACATTCAAAAACTTCTTCTGCATCTAAATCACCTACTACAAATAAAATCATATTTCCTGGATTATAGAAAGTATTATAACATTTATAAAGTTCTTCTTTTGTTATCTTATATATACTCTCCACACTACCTGCTATATCTATTCTTGTTGGATGATTTACATACATAGCTTTTAGAGCATTAAAAAATACATTCCATTCTGGATCATCATTGTACATTTTTATTTCTTGCTCTATTATGCCTTTTTCTTTTTCCACATTTTCATCTGTAAAATATGGAGTTTGCACATAATCTATTAAATGATCTAAACTTTCATAGAAATATTCTGTTGCTGAGAATAAGTATGCTGTCATAGTGAAATTTGTAAATGCATTGGCATTAGCTCCCCATTTAGAAAACTTATCAAAGGCATTACCACCATCTGGTTGTTCAAACATTTTATGTTCTAAGAAATGAGCAATACCTGCATTAACTACTATTTTTTCTTTTTCATTTATTGGAATAAATTCTAAATCATTCGATCCATAGTTAGTAGCAAGGACAGCATATTTTTTAGTAAATCCTTTCTTTGGCATAAAATAAACATCTAAGCCATTTTCCATTTTTTCATAATATAATTCTTCTTTTAATAAGTCGTTAACGATTTTTTCCATAATTATGCCTCCTTGTTATTACTTAAGAAGTATATAGTATCTAATTCAATATTTTTAAATGCTTCTACTATATCACTTACTGTAACTTTTTCTATCATTTCTATAATTTTTTCCACAGTTGTGTTAGTCCCACCCATGCTTTGTGAGAAGTAAAAATCTGATGAACCACCTAAAGAATCTTTTATTGTTTTAAGAGAACTAATTATGGCACTTTTACTATTTAATAATTCTTCATCAGAAATTTTTCCTTCTTTTAAAGATTTTAATTGTTCACCTATTAATTCCACAGTTTTATCATAATTTTCACTTTCTATCCCCGATGATATAAACATAGATGTTTTATATTTTTCTAAAGAAGAGTAAATATAGTAACATAAGCTTTCTTTTTCCCTAACATTTACAAATAATTTAGAATGTGGTCCTCCACCTAATACATTAGAGCCTACGAATAGTGAATAATATTTAAATTCATCTTTATAATCTACATTACATCTATATCCCATAACTAGTTTACCTTGAGTTATGTCCATTTCTTCTTTTATAACTTTAATTTCATCTACTTTTTTAATAAAATCAGCTCTAGGTATTTCTATTATATTTTCTCTATGAAAATCAAATCCATTTGATATAATTTCTACAATTTCATCTTCATCAAAATTACCTTCTACAACTATGTCTATTGGTGATGTTTTCATTATATTTACATAATGTTCATATAATCCTTTAGCTGTTATTTTGTCTATATCTTCTAAATATCCTAAATCACTTATACCATATTTTTCATTTTTAAACATTTCTTCACGTGCACGTTCAACAGCATATCTACCTTTGTCATTTATAATAGATTCTATTCTATTTTTTAAGTTTTCTTTTTCTATGGCCACATATTCTTCTTTAAATCCACCATCTATAACTAAAGGATGATTTACTACTTCATCTAAATATTTAACTACTTTTTTAAATATTTGTTCATCTAAATACTCTTCATCAGTACTTATAATTTTAAAAGTAATTACTTGACTTTCTCCTCTTTTAGAACTATCAGCACCTATAGATACTCCATATAAATCATCTTGATGATATGACATTTCTCTAGCACTTGGGTATTTTTCACTACCACTTTTTATTATGGAAGGAAGCAATGCATTCATTGTTACTTCATCTCTATCTAAAATTCTCTGAATATAAATACTTACTAAGTTTGATTTAAATTTTTCTTCTGGAATTAAAGTTAAATTAATTCCTTTGCCTAAATTTATTGTTTTGTTATTTTTCATTTTTACCTCCTCTATAAATACTTTCTGTTTATACAATAAATGATTTATATATTCAAATTTTTTCCTTTTATATTAATTATATCTCTTTTATTATTTTCGAAAATACCTATTTTTATTTTAATCATTCATTTTTATTATAATGTGCTAATTTTTAAGTTAAAATCCTCTCTAAAGTATAAATTATTACAAAAATAATCTATTTTACATAAAATAACTTAATTCAAACGTGTTTACACATATTAAGATTATGA